>Ga0272441_10003211_pt1 | contig 31499 bp, 31 predicted proteins | sample SSMProp6N_FD_193582 | JGI IMG/M metagenome (GOLD analysis project Ga0272441, IMG submission 193582) | Marine sediment archaeal communities from Little Sippewissett salt marsh, Falmouth, MA, United States - SSM-Prop-6N | ecosystem: Environmental > Aquatic > Marine > Wetlands > Sediment ... | reverse complement strand
GGCTTTGGGGTTTCGGGTTTGTGCTGGCGGGAGGTGGGGGGTATTATGGGGGAGGCGACGTTGGCGGGGGCAGGGGCGATGGCGTTGTCGTTGGTTGGGGGCGTGGAGGCTTTGGTTTTTTGCGTTGGTTCGGGGTTTGGGATTTGGCCGCGGGAGGCCGCGTGCAGGGAGTGGTTCTATGGAACATATACCGCAGCCGAGGGCGAGACTGATTGTGGACGTCATGGAGCACGGGACGGTCGTCGGTACCGACGAGCCCGTCTCGCTGGAGTTTGAGGATTGCGTCAACGCGGTGACCGGTCTGGTCGCGTGGATGGCCGACACGTTCGCCGAGGTCAACAAGGCCCCGGCCGAGGAGATCGGCACGGCCATGCTCGTCGACGCGCTGCACCACTGGACGTTCGACGAGAAGATCGACGAAAGCGACCGCTACGAAGAGCCGGAAGGTCCCCCGTCAGAGCTGAATTGACGCCGCCCGGGCGGATCAGCCGTAGGGGGTGCCGGTTTCGTCTACATAGAGCTCGGAGCGGGCCTGGGTGATGACGTCGAGAGCTTCGGGCAGTTCGGTCAGGTCGGGGATCTTGAGCAGGCGGAAGCATTTTCGGCAGCGAAGGCGCCGGTCGGCGGCGCTGCCGTTGAGGTACCAGCGATAGCCGCAACGGGGACATTTGGCAATGATGTGCATCCGATAACCTCTTCGTTCTTCTGTCACGTTGTGGTCTTCTAACTCTTTATAGTCGTCCAAGTTAGCGAAATATTGTGAACCTTCTTTGATTTTTCTCTGCCCGTCGGGCGCGAGCTGTCCTATAATCGTAAGGCCGTCAGGGCAGGGGCGGTAACGGGGAAACGGGGAAAAGTTTCCGGACCTGCGAAGGAGAGATTTTTCTTGCCGGGGCCCGCCGGTTTTGCTATCATAGGTGCAACTGGGGGCAGAAACGATGTCGAACGTGATTTGTTGCCAACCTGTTGACGTGTATGGCTTTGCGGCCGGTGCGGCTTGTTTGGGCCGTCGCCTGCTGCCTGGTGCGGCCGGAGAGGCCGGTCCCATCCCCGTCGATGTCCGCGTTCGCTCGTACGAAGAGTCGCTGCCGCCGGCGCCGCGCGTGGTCGGTCCGGAGGCCGGTTACGGACGTTTGCCCGTCGGCTCCATCCTCGACTGCTACGTCTGACTGTCCGCAAGTTCCTTCCAGAAAAGAAGATACACGCATTTCCGTTGCCGTGGAGGTTCTCTAATTCGACCATCGGGAAGCTTTGCTTGCCGCTGCCATCTGCGATGCCTGTCGTACGATGCCAAGTGTGCAGGGGACCCGGCATTGTGAATTTGGGGAAACTTGGGTGGCTGCTTTGCGGGAGTGTATCCAGTTGGGGGGCGGACAAAGACGGGGCCCTTCTCGCCCTCCATGGCGGGCCCCGCGACTCGATTGCAAGTTCACGTAAGGGCTTTATATACCGTACTTTAAGATGTTCATGGCAGCCGATCGGACGTTTGTGGGGTCGGTCAATTCGCCGCAGCGCAGGAGCTTGCGAGCCTCCTCAACGGCGGCTGCATCGTCCTGCGGGGCTTGCTTGGCCTTGTCGATCAAGCCGGCGAAATCGACCTGGAGGGCGAAATCCGGGTCATTCTGTGGACCACGCGTATTCGTAGGATCGGGCTGCGATAAAGGGGTCTTTCCCACAAGCTGCCCCATCGGATTTGCGCTGATATTGTCAATCATTCTGTGATTCCTTCAGCATTACATGCGTCTATTTCTGTTTTCGCATCGTTTGCGAAGAACTTTAGGCGCCGCCGGCGAAAAAGGCCCTGACAGTGTTGAAAACGGGTATCTTTTTTTGGGCCGCCGGAAGAAACATCATTTGTCGTGGCGTTCGAGGGTCTGGGCGGTCTCATAGGCGGCGAATTTTATGAATTCCCGGGAGCTGATGACCACCAGATCCTCGCGCAGGGGGGCCAAGCCCGAACGCAGTTCCTTCTTGAAGTAGGTTCCGACTCGTTTCTGGATGCTCTTGTCGGCGGCGTCCCAGACCTGTTCGATGCCCCAGAGCAGTTGCCCGTCGGTCAGGTCGAGCAGCTTGAGACGCAATCCGAGCACGAGCTGGGGGTAAGGTCGATATTCCGTGATGGTGCCGATGAGCAGGGCGTTGCAGCGGAGCGTATCGCGCATGGTCAGCAGTTGGCGCAGGGCCTGAAGCGAATCGAGGTTTTCCTGCAGGGTTTGCCAGGCCGGGTCGTCGCGGTCGACCGTGGCGAGACTGAAGACCTGCTTTTTCTGCAGGGCCAGAAACAACGCCTGGGTTACATCGGCCGAAACGTCCGGATAACTCGATGTGTTGTCGAGCTCGACCAGTGCGACCTTGCCCAGCTTGTGCAGGTCTCTGTGCGGGTTTATGTAATAAGCGCCGGCCATAGCGTCGTTTTTGGAGGAGCTTTGGCAGCCGCCGGCTGAGGTTAGCCACAGAGCCGTGAGCAAACAGAGACCACATAAGAGCGGCGTGCGGTGGCCGCGAGCCGGGTGGCCTTTGCCGCTGCCGTTTTCCGGAGCAATCTTACGGAAGTTCATTCGGTTCACCTGTCGTCTGCGATGTCATCGCTTCGTCGGATTCCTGCGCGTCGAACTGTTCGGGGGCCAACGTGGCGGCGTGTCGCTGTTCGAGGGTGCCGGCCTCCGCTTCGCCCCCGAGGATTTCCAGGACTTTCAGCAGGGCTTCAAGCTCGGCTTTCGCCGCTTCGCGCATTTCGCTGCGAAAACCGAGGATATTGGTCTTCCAGTTGTTCAACTCGGTGAGCATCTCGATGAGCAGATCGTTGGCTTCGTTGAGTTCTTTCTGCGTTTGGCCGAGCCTGGTCTCGAGCGTTGCGATCTGTTGCTTGAGATTCTCGTTGTCGCCCGTCAGTCGCTGGTTTTCCTCGCGCAGGGAGACGGTCTGGTCTGACAGGCGGGCGTATTTCTCGGACAGTTCGATCGCGGATTCGACGGCGGTGCGTCCTTTGAGAGCCGTGTCCTGGAAGCGCGTGGCGCCGGATGGGTCGGGCTCGGCCGGGCGGTTCGTTTCCGGGGCGGCGGCCCTGGCGGCCGGGGTTGTGGTGGTACAGCCACTGCCGGCCGAAACGAGCAACGCTGCGACCAACAGCAGCAAGAATTTTTGTCGGGTGAACATGGCATATCTCCATCGCTTCTGAAGGCCATCGGCCTTCACGTGTAATGGCGCGCAGATCATTGTTTGTTTGGACGCAGATTTCATGGTTCTTTCGGGGCCTCCGGCGTCGCGCCGACCGCGGGGGCCGTGTATTGACAACGCACCCGGGTGGTTCGACCGCAGGCGCAGGTGATTTCGAGAAGGGCGTACTCCGGCGTGTTTTCCACGATGGCAACGCGCGCCGGCGCCAAAGGTTCCGCCGGTCCGTTTGCCTTCGGGGCGGTCGCCGGGTCGATGTGCAGTTCCCGCGATCCGACGAACCGCACCTGGTTCGCCCGTAAAACACGTCCCATTATCCTTGCCCTTTCATTTGTCGTTTTGTGCGGATCGATGCAGGATCGTTCACGCGCAGTAGTCGATCTCGTGGCTCTGGCCGTCGTCGGGCTTCGGGCGATCCTCGGTCTGGTCCTGCGTTTTCTCAGGCTCTTTGTGACGGGCGGCTTGTCCGTCTCGACGGCGTCGGCGTTCCTGGCGTCGTTCGACGGGCTTGAGGCCCTGGATCGTCTGGAGGTTCTCTATCGGTTTGACTGTATTGAAATCATTATCCGCCATCTTTCCATTGCTCCAATTTCACAGACAGGGTGAAAAGTGCGTTGGCATGCAACTGGCTGACACGGGATTCGGTAATCTCGAGCACGTCGGCGATTTGTTTCATCGTTAAATGCTGGTGGTAGTACAGGACGATGATCTGCAGCTTTCGCTGATCCAATTCCTGCATGGCTTGCGTGAGTTTTTCGAGAAGCTCGCTTCTTTCGAGCCGGCTGCCCGGTGCGGTCGTATCGGCGGCTGCGAGAATCTCACCGAGGGCCGGGCCGGCCTCCGTGGCGGCGTCGAGAGAAGCAAAATGCTGGGCCCGGGCGCTCTCGTAGAGTTGCGGCACCTGCCTGGCGGGGATATCGAGCCGGCGGGCCAGCTCCTCATCGGTGGGAGGGGTGCCCGTCTCCTTCGTGATGCGGCGACTGATTTCCCGGGCGCGGCGCAACTGTCTGTTGACGCCGGACGGCAGCAGGGACGCGCGGCGCAGCTCGTCCAGGATGGCGCCCTTGATCCGGATATAGGCGTAGGTTTTGAATTCGGCCTGGCGCGAGGCGTCGAAATCACGTGCGGCCTTGATCAGTCCCACCGTGCCGGCCGAGACGAGGTCGTCGAAAGACAGAGGCGGACGCAGATAACTGACCGCCCGTCGGGCGATGTTCTGAACCATCGGCAGCAGATCGATGATTTGCTCATCGGGGATCGGACGCGCTGTGTGCCCCGAATACGTACGCAACGCCACCGCCCGGAGGTGCTCGCCCGAGCCGGCCTCGTCTGGGGCTTGTTTGCGATCCGCGGTTTCAGCGATTTGCTTGGTCCTTGTCGTCACCTGATTGTTCCTCGTCCTTGTGAATCTGGCTTGCGATCATCGCACGGGTGAGAATGGCTGCGATTGCCTGTACGGCGAAGTGGGCGGCCAGGTAGGCCACCACGGCTCCCAGCACCGCCCGCCGGCAGCAGACGTCCGGCGAGAGACCGCCGAACGAGCCGATAAGGCCCAAGGTGAAAAAGCAGATGACCGCGGTACTCACCGCGATGTATCGCGCGTGCAGCATGCTCATGTGCTCCTTTTACGTTCTCCATTACGTTTGGGCCGCGGCGACGGCGAGGTTCTCCTGGCCGGCGGTCGCGCCCAGTTTTTGTGGGTCGATGCTGATGGTTTCTATCGGTTCGATCTCCACTCCCAACAAGATTTCGTCGTAGGCCACCACGGCCAGCATGGGCAAGGTTCGAGAAAGCATCTGGGCCAGCGGGGCGCGGAGTCGCGCGTCGCAAAGCAGCACGATCTTGTCCCGCCCCCGATCCATGGCGGCCTTCCAGGCGCCGGCGGTCCTGCGGTTGATTTCCATAGCCGTCTCCGTGGGCAGGCCGAGGGCCAGTTCGCCGTTTTCCTGGCGAAGCGTCGCGATGATCTGGTGCTCGAGGGCCGGGTCGAACGTGATCGCAGGGATTCCGCCGGCCGGCTCCTTGTGTTGCTCCGTGATGGTTCGGCTCAGCGATTTTCGTATCACTTCGGTCAGGGTGGTGGGGTTCTTCGTTTTGGAGGCGCTCTCGGCCAGGGCTTCGAGGATGACCGTCAGCTCGCGAATCGGAATGCCGTCGCGCAGGAGATTCCTCAGGATTCTCTGGAGCAAGCCCACCGAGACGGGACTTTCGGTGCCGATGATTTCGCCGACCAGCGAAGGCTGGGTCTTGCGGAGCCGGTCGATGAGAAGCTGGACGTCCTCGCGGGTCAGCAGTTCGTCAGCGTGTTTCTTGAGCGTCTCGGACAGGTGGGTGATGAAGACGGACTCGGGATCGATGACGGTATAGCCGTTCAGTTCGGCCGCTTCTTTCTTGGTGGCGGGAATCCATAACGCCGGCAGCCCGTACACCGGCTCGGTCGTCGCGATGCCGGCGACCTTTTCCTGGACCGTTCCGGGGTCCATCGCCAGGAACATGTCCGGTTCGAGGTGTCCCTTGGCCACCGTGATCTCCGAGAGTCTGATTTCGTAGGCGTTGGGTTCCAGGTTCAGGTCGTCGCGCAGCCTCACCAGCGGAACGACAATGCCTAATTGCTGGGCAAATTGGCGGCGCATGGCGCCGATGCGTTCGAAAATGGTATTGGTCTTGCGGGGATCGACCATGGTGATCAGTCGCACTCCGACGTGGACGGAGATGCGGTCCACGTCGAGCAGTTCCTCCACGGGTTCCTTCTCGGCCTTCTTCTTCAGGGCCGGAGCCGGTTCGGGCTGGGCCTTTTCGTTGCGAAGGCTCGTCCTTGCCACCAGTGCCAGGCCGGCGGCGAGCATGAGGAACTGGATTCGGGGCATGCCGGGGATGAGAGCCATGGCGGCGATGATGCCGGCGGCGGCCATCAACGGCTGGCCCGCTTTGAGGAACTGTCGGGAGAGGTCCTGGGCGACGCTGCGGCTGGAGGAAATCTTGGTCACGAGGAAGCCGGAGCTGACGGATATGATCAGCGATGGAACCTGGCTGACCAGGCCGTCACCGATGGACAGTATGGAATAGGTCTTGACCGCGTTGCTGATGCTCATGCCATTGGTATAGCCCATGGCGATCCCGCCGACGATGTTTACCGCCGTGATGATCAGACCGGCCTTGGCGTCGCCGCGGATGAACTTGCTGGCACCGTCCATGGCCCCATAGAATTCGCTTTCCTTGACGATCTTGGCGCGGCGTTCGTTGGCCTGTCTTTCCGTGATGGCGCCGGCGTTGAGGTCGGCGTCGATTGCCATCTGCTTGCCGGGCATGGCATCGAGGGTAAAGCGGGCGGAGACCTCGCTGATGCGCTCGGCCCCCTTGGTAATGACGATGAACTGGATGATGACGAGAATCAGGAAGATGACCAGGCCCACGACGAAGCTGCCGCCGGCGACGAAGCCGCCGAACGTCTGGATGATCTTGCCGGCGTTGCCCTGCAGGAGAATCAGTCGTGTCGAGGCGACGTTCAGGGAGAGGCGAAACAGAGTGACGAAGAGCAGCAGAGAGGGAAAGGTGGACAGTTCGAGCGGTTCGCTGGAGGACAGGGTGACGATGAGCACGGCGATGGCCAGAGAAATGCTGCAGGCCAGGAGCATGTCGAGCAGCATGGTCGGCAGCGGGATGATCAGGGTAGCGAGAACGGTGACCAGCCCGACGGCCATGATGGCGTTGCTGTACGAGGCCAACGCCTCGCTGGACAGACGCCTGCCGCCGCCGGTGAGATTCGATGATCTGGACTGGTCAGAAGCCATAGTACCTGTCTGTTTCCTTGCTGAACTTTTGCAAAAGTCCTGTCCTCACCTACGCGGTTGCGTTAGGCAGTGTCGCCGTCGGCCGGGGGCTCCGTGACAGCGGCTCCGACGATCTCCTTGATGCGTACGGCGAACTGATCGTCCACGACCACCACGTCGGCTTCGGCGAACTTGGAATCCTTCAAGTAGAGATCGGCCGGCGCTTCGATGGATTTTTCCAGCTTGAGAACGGCGCCCGGTCCGAGCTGGAGCAGGCGGCGGACGGGAATCTGGGCCGAGCCCAGGACGGCCTTCACGGGGACATCCATATCGAGCAGGATGTCGAGCTGTCCAGCGGCTTCGGTCGGGCCGTCAGTCGGCGCCTCGGGAAAGTCGGCGGCCTGGACCGGCGTTCTGGCGTCCTCGGCCGGAGGGGCCTGCGCGCCGGCCTGCGGCTGGCTTTCTGTCTCAACTTGGGTGGCTTCGGCCATAACGGTTTATCCTTTCTTTCACTCAGTGTGTTGACGTCGGCGCGGCGGTCTCCGGCGCAGGACCGTCCGCCGATTGCGTCAGGACCACGGCGTAGCGTCCGTCCGAGCGGGCGGGTCGGCCTCGGAAGACCACGCGCCCGTCAAGAAGAAGCTCGACCGGTTCGTCGATGGTTTTGTCGAGCAGCAGCACGTCGTCCCGGTGGAGATCCACGAGCTCTGCAATTCCCAGTCTCGTCGAGGCCAGCACGGTCGTGACGGTCACCGGCATTCGATGCAGGTGTTCGGGCAGGATCCGCGAGAGCTCTTCAGCGGAAACCGGGGCGGTTTGGGGTTGCTCCTTGCCCACGAGCGGCGCCAACATGCCGCAGGGCAGCACGAAGAGCGCCCGGTCGGATTCTTCCGAATCGGCTTGCCGAATCTCGAACGTGATCTGGCAGATCTCTTCGGTCGGCTCGAACTGGATCGATGGCTGCCCGTTGGCGATTTCCTTCTCCGGGTGCAGGTCGTGACTCTGGCGCAGGGACGCCAGGAAACTCTCGGCCATCGTGGTCCCCAGATCGCAGAGCAGCGACTCTTCCAGGGCCGAAAGCGCGCGGTCGGGATCGTTGTCGCTTTCGGAATCGCCGAGCAAACGCGTGACCCATTTCAGCGCCGTTGCCTTTGCGATGGCGAGGAAGCCGCGGGGCCGGGCTGCTTCGGCTCCAAAGGCCAGAGACCGGCTCTGCTCGATATCGGTCCGGCTGTACAGCTCGGCCGCGAAATGCTGTGTGATCGAGGTGGGGGCCACGCTGAACTCGTCGCGATAGAAGTGCGTGAAGGCTTCGGCGATCAATACGGCCACCTGGCTCATCACGGCGGCCAGCCGATTCCGCTGGTCCTCATTGAAGTAATGAGGATCGCGCCAGTCGTACACGGCCGCCTCCGGCGTTGTGCCGTGGTCGTTGGGCATTGATCCGACCGCGGCCAGCAGGCGGCGGATTTTCGCTCGATTGAGATGTTGAACCGACGGTACCGTCATTGGATGGAGAGTTCCTTGAAGAGCACGCGTTTGATGTGCGTTTTGCCATCGGGGAAGAGACCCTGGTTGAACGAATCGGAGATCTGCGCCTGCACGTGGCGCAGGTTCTTCTCCCCGCGAATGTCCTCGAGCGTCTGGTTGGACAGGTAGAGCGTCAGCCAGTGTTTCAGGAGCGGCGTCTTTTCTTTGAGGAAAACCGTTCCGTCCTTCTGCTCCACACTGTTGTCCATCTCGAGGGTCAGGCCGACGCGCGCGTAGCGCGACACGCCCGGTTCGTTGAGATTGGCTACCACCGGTTCCATGTCATAGTACCAGCTTTTGCCGTCGCCTTCGGCGCTCGGGTTCTGCTTGGTTTCGAGCGAACCGTCTTGCTGTGCGGCCGAGGCGGTTCTTGCGCCGCCGCGCGTGCCAAAGAGGCGACCCATGACAAAGCCTGCACTCGCACAGAGAATGACGACCAGGACCGGAACCAACCACGTCAGAATGCCCCGTTTCGATTTCTTGTCCGGATCAGCGTTCTGCTGATTCTCGATGCCTTCTTGATCGGCCATTACCTCTCGTTCCTCTTTCTGTCAGAACAATCGTGCTTTCGGATGGCGCCTACGATACGGGTTGCAGGCGCTCCTGTTTTCGGTAGCGACGCATTTTCTCCCTCAGCGTTCGGTCGCTGATGCCCAGCACCTTGGCGGCTTTGGTCTGGTTGCCGCTGGTTTGGCGCAGGGTTTCGAGAATCGCCTGCTTCTCCAGGTCGGCCAGCGGTATGCCGCCCACGCGTGACGGCGAGGAGGCCGCGCCGGGCTGGGGCGAAAGGCTCGCCGCCTCCACCGCGGTCCGGCAACCGGCGTCGTGTTGTGTCAAAGGTTGAAGCTCGTCAAAAAGCCAGGATACGTCGGCCAGGGACAGCTTCGAACCGGCGCCCAGGATCAGGGACGTTAGCACGACGTTGCGCAACTGCCGGACGTTGCCCGGCCAGGGGTACCTCGCCAGAATGTCCATCATCGTCGGGTCCAGCGTCTCGATCCGACGCTGTGTCTCGCGGGCACAGAGGTTCACGAAGTGCCACACCAGTTCGGGCAAGTCCTCCGGACGCTCGCGCAGCGGCGCCAGAACGATGCGGGCGGCGCTGAGGCGATAGTACAGATCGGCCCGGAAACGCCTCATCTGCACTTCCTGGAGCAGGTCCCGGTTGGTCGTGCTGATGATGCGGACGTTGACCTTGATGTTGTCGTTGCCGCCGACGCGTTCGAATTCCTGCTGTTCGATGATGCGCAGGAGCTTGGCCTGGAAGGCGGGCGGGGTCTCGGTAATCTCGTCGAGCAGGAGGGTTCCGCCGTGAGCCATTTCGAAGCGGCCCTTCCGTTGGGCGTGGGCGCCGGTGAACGCCCCTTTCTCATGACCGAACAGCTCGCTTTCGAGCAGGGTGTCGCTCAGCGCAGCGCAGTTGATGCGGACGAACGGTCCCAGGACGCGTTTGCTCTTGTGGTGGATCAGTCGCGAGATCAGCTCCTTGCCCGTTCCGCTTTCGCCGCTGATCAGCACGGGCACCGACGTCGGCGCGATCCGCTCGGCCAGCGCGATCGTCCTCGCGAGCTTGGGACTCTTACCGACGATCTGGTAGAGGACGCGATCGCCCGTGCGGGCGGAGGCGACGGTGGCGACCTGTCGATTGGGCAGCAGGGCCGCCAGCAGATTCTCGACGGCCAGCCGGTCCAGCGGTTTGACCAGGAAGTCCCGGCAGCCGGCCTGAATCGCATGGACCGCCGCCTGGGTTCCCCGATGGAGCCGGCTTTCCGGACGGTTCTGGTCCGACAGCTCGGCCATCATTACGATCGGCATCTCGGGACTTGCGGACCTGATTTCGTTTAACAGCGTGAATCCGTTGCCCTGGTTCGAGGTGCCGTCGATGGGGACGCTGATGAAAGCCAGGTCGCAGGCGTTGTTTTCCAGGGCGTCGAGAGCGGTCTTCTTCGTCGTTGCCAGTTGGGCGCCGATGCCTTTGCGGGCCAGCAGCTCGAGCAGGAGCCGAGCGGTCCGGGGCTCGTCATCCACGACCAGGACGTTGGCCCTGTCGTATTGTTCCTTGATCTTGCCTCTGATGTCGGTCTCGGTTTGACTCACGCTTGACGCCTTCCAATGAACCTCGTGATGCCGCATTCGGTTCGGTTCTCTTGTCGATCGGCTGGGTTATCGTTTCGGTTGGTTGAGCAATTGCTCGGGTCTGGCCTTCTGATACCATGCGATCAAACGTCCATGGGCCTGGGCCAGCTCGGTCCACGGGCAATCCGGGTATTCTGTGACCAGTTTTACGTACATGTCTCTGGCCCGGATCATGTCTGTTTCTCGCAGGCAGTTGCCGAGCTGAAAGAGAATCCAGGCACGATCTTCACGTGTGGCCGGTGCATTCATGTCCAGGCGGTCGAGGGCCTTCTGATACAGGACGGCCGCTTCGGCCCGGCGGGAGCTGAGGAACAGCAGTTCGGCCAGTTCGAGCGGGTTCTGAATGTCGTCGGCATTCTGGACGAGGCGTTTGAGCGCTTCATCGCTGGCCGGCGGCGGGGCGGTTTTCTCCGCTGATGCCGAGATTCTTGGAGTTTCGAGGGCGGTTTTCCACGGTTCGATCGGGAGCGGCTCGGGCGCCTCCGGTTCCTTCGGCTCGTAGGACTCGGTCGGGAGATCGAATGCCGAGGGTTGCCCGCCCGCGGTAAAATCGACCGACCGGATCTGTTTGATGAGTTGTGCGAGAGCGCGTCGGGTCTCGATGTCTTCGTTGGGGTCGGGTGCGGCCATGCGGCTTTGCCAGAGGCGTTTGGTGAGCTGACTGCCAAGCAGCGGACCGACCGAAGAGGTATCCTGACGGGGCGGTTGTGCCGTGGGTCCGAGGGGGGCAGTCGTTCGACGCGCGTCATTGGGGGAGGCAGACTGTGACGTCGTTGGCCGGGGCCTGGTGAGGTAGTCGTTGACGGTTGAAACCTCGGCATCCGGGGACGTCGCGCGGGTCACCGTGCGGTCTGAGGCGGTTTGGCTCCAGGTCGATTCGGCCGGTAACAGTCCCGTCGCCAGCCAGCATAGGGTGACGAGCAAGATCGGCGCGGCCGTCGTTCGCACCGTCGGCACGTCGGGAGTGATCCCGTCCGTGCGAGGTTCGCCATGTCGTCTGTTTCTCACTTGGATTCCAGTTGTTTTGTGCATGTCTTGTGTCCGCTCACCTTTGCGTTCGATTTTGATGTCTCTACCTGGCATTGCCAGGCGATGAGGCCGGAGTCGCCGATTGTGGCTTCATACTGTCGCCGTGGTGTTCCAGAAAGCTCGCCACCGCCCGTCCATACTGTCCCTGCCGGCGGTAGGCATCCGTTTGCAATTTCAGCAGAAACTCCCTATCGGGGCCCGGCTCAGCGTTCTGCAACAGTTGCTCGCATACCGCGATGGCCTGCCCGGGCCGGTTCAGACGCAGACAGATTCGCGCCAGCTCGCCGCCGAGCTGTCGGGCAAGCGGGCCCGCCTTGACCAGTGTATACGTGTTGCTCAGTGTTTCCCGGGCCGAGTCCAGCTCCCCTTTGCTCACATAACAGCGGGCCAGTTCCAGGGCCACCGCCGCTTTGAGGTCGGGGTTGGGCAGGAACGCCCCCTTCTCGGCCAGCAGGGCAATCGCTCGGTCCGTCAGGGCGATGGACCGCAGGGCCTGTGCCCGCAGCAGCAACAGCTCGACGGTTTCCTGCTGCGAGAGCTGCCATGCCTGGGTGCCCTCGAGGATGTTCAGGGCTTCGACGAAGAGTTGCTGCTGCATGTATGTCTTCACGAGCGTGGCGACGGTTTCCACGTGCTGTTTTCGCGAAAGCTCTCCGGTCAGGGCGAGGTTGAGGGCGGCGTGTGCCTGCTGCGGATTGTTCAGAGCGAGATAGGCCTTGCCCAGCAACAGGCAGGCGGAATGAAACTCCCGGCGGTTCTGATCCCGCGCGAGGCTGACGTACCGGTTCAGCCACTCGGCGGCCGCCTGGTAATCCCGGGTTTCGTAGAAGGCCTGCCCCGCGCCGAGAGCGGATTCCGTCTGCGATTCGGCGGACAGGCCCAATTGGAAGACCTTGCGGTAGAGGTCTCTTGCCTCCTTGTAGAGACCCGCCTTCATCGAGGCGTCGGCCAGATCGAGGCAGGCCCGATCGGACAGTTCCGAATCGGGATAGAGCTCGACAAGCTGTTTGAAGTCCTGGTGGGCGCCGACGTAGTCGCGCAGTTTGACCTTCAGCCGCCCGGAGTATAGCAGCCCGTACGGCGCCAGGGCGTGCTGCGAGGATCGATTGGCGAGGAGCTTGTATTCGGCAATGGCCTCGTCGAGGCGCTCCCGCAGAGTGTGCAGCAGGCCCAGAGCGAAATGCCCGTGAGGGGCACGCTCGTCATCCTTCGCCGTCAGGAACAGCGTTTGCCACAGCGAGATGGACTCGGTCAGCAGCAGCTTGGTGTGGTCCGACAGGGAGGTGTAGGTGGATGGATCCAGCACGCTTACGTTTCCCCTGGCGTCCATGCGGGCGAGCAGGCCGACGCTGCCGGCGGCGACCGTAACGACCTGTTGTGGTGTGGAGGAGGGCAGGTACAGATAGACCACTCGTCTGCGACCGGCGTCTTCATCCAGGGTGCCGTGGCCGTTGGTCAGCCAGCGAATATTCAGCTTGGCGTTGCTGGCGAATCGCGCCAGGAGCTCGTCCACGGACGCTCCGTTACAGGTCACCGACCAGCGGACGGTGCTGCCGGCGCTGGTGACATTGCGAATCTGCGGACTCAGCAGAGCTTCGTCCAGTTTCTGCTGTCCGGAATTCAGGAAGACCTTTAGCTGCGGCTCGTCCAGGTTCAGGAAGGGGTCGATGTCCGGATGCCCGCTCCACAGGCAGGGCGGTACGTCGGTATCGGCGTCACGCAGGGACAACAGGTGGCGGCTCAAGGCTTCGGCCACGAGGAAGGTGCATTCCTGCTGAACCGCCGAGGCCCACTTGGCATCGTAGTCCACCACTTCGATCAGAGCGATCGTCTGATAGGCTCGGCTGGCTGCTTCGAGGTAGCGTTCGCGCGCCAGCAGGGTCACGCTTTGGTGATACCGCGCCAGCGCCCGGAGAGCCGGAAGGCGACTCAACGCCACCGTTCGGAACATACTGTCGGCCTGTTTGGTTTCGCCGCTGTTCTTGCTGCACAGGGCCATCCGGAACAGCAGGAACTCACGCAGCGGCTGGTTCTCTTCCGTAGCGGGGAGCTTCCGGTGCAGCTTCATATAGGTCGGCAACGCGTTTTCATAGTCGCCGGCCAGATAGAACTTCTCCGCCACCTGGAGAGAGAGCGGCTTGGGACGCGGCAGGTTCGGTTGGATCGTGCTGAAATCGGTATACTCCCGGGTCGGTGTCGAAGTCGGCTGCAGGATGTGTTCGACCGAGGCCGGTTGCGAAGTCGGTTGCGAGGCCGGGACGGGTCGACCGGGCGCCGGTTGAGGGTTCCTTGCCGGTTGCAGCTTTGTGAACAGGGTCGAGGCAAACAGGCCCGTCACCAGGGCGACGCACACGAGCAGTACCTTTTGCGTTGTTGACAGGTGCCTGAGGATGGACCCCACGCTTACTGCCGGTGGTGCCGTGTCCGTCTCCTGGCCGTACGCATCGCGATCGGGCGCGCACATGAAGGGCGACAACGATGCGAAGATGTCGCCGGCCTCCGGCTCCTCACCTCCCGGGCTGGCGAACAACTCCTCGTCGAACGGTCCCTGGGCATCCCTTTTTTTCCTGCGCTGCGGTTGTCGTCTGTCTATGGCCATGGTCTTTCTTTTTCCCTGGTTCCCTGCACGGCCGCGCCGTGTTGTGACAGCGCGGCCCGGGACCTTCATTTTCTGGTAGCAAGAGCCGTGCCAGGCCTTGCGGGACGTTGCGCGCGGGGCGACGAGAGGGGATCATCGGGGGGAAATGCCCTTTTCGCGGCGGTCTTCCGGCCGTGCGGAAAAAGACATGGTGTCAGGATTCTATACGGGTCGGCAGATTTTCTGACATTGGACGCCTTGTACCGCGTTTTGCAAATCGTGCGACTATAGATTGCTTCGCTACGCTGCCAATGATCTGGAGAACTCGGATATGGGGCGTTCGCGGCAAGCGCGCCCGGGCGGGAGGGGCCGCAGGCTCAAGCGACTTCTATCGGCTGGCCTTGTTCCGACGGGTTGGAGACGAACGGAGTCTCGCTCTGCCTGGGCAGGCTCTTCTGGATATTGTACTGTTTGACCTTGGCGTAGAGAGTCGCCCGGGTGATGCCGAGCAAGGAGGCGGCCTGCGTCTTTTGCCATCCAGTTTCGTGCAAGGCCCGGGCGATGAGCTCGCGCTCGGCCTTTTGCAGCGAGAAATCCCTGATTCCCTGGCGGAAGAGGGCCCCGCCGGCACTCTCGGTCTCCATCGGCTCGATCACGATGCTTTCGAGTCCGATCTTGTCCGTGGCTTCCAGGAGGACGGCTCTCTCCATGACGTTGCGCAGCTCGCGGACGTTTCCCGGCCAGTGGTGTTTGTGCAGGGCTTCCAGTGCGAGTTTGGTGATGGCTTTCTTCTTCTTCTGATCGGGGCTGCAGATCGTTGAGGTCTTCAGAACGTACTCGGCCAACAGCTTGATGTCCTCTCTCCGACCGGGCGACCTCAAAGGCGCCAGCGGGATGGGACAGATGTTGAGCCGGTAGTAAAGATCCTGTCTGAATCGCTTCTCCTGCATCTCCTTTTTGAGGTTGCGGTTGCTTGAGGTGATGATGGTTGCCTTGCAGGTGAGGTTCTTGATGCCGCCGACCTTGCGGAAGGTCTTTTCCTGGAGGACGCGCAGCAGTTTGGCCTGGGGTTCGAGTCCCATTTCACTGATTTCGTCCAGAAAGAGCGTTCCTTCGCCGGCGAGCTCGAGCAGGCCCGTTTTGTCACGGTCGGCGCTGGTGAAGGCGCCCTTTACGTGCCCGAAGAGTTCGCTTTCGAGCAGATTGGTGGTGAGGGCCGCACAGTTGACGGCGACGAACGGTTTATCCGGATGCCGGATCGTGTGGATGGCCCGGGCGGCCACCTCTTTGCCCGTGCCCGTCTCGCCGACGATCAGGACGGGATTGCACCGGCTCTGTCCGACGAGCTTGACCATCTCGATCGTGCGATGGGCCGCCTTGCTGCGCCCGACCATGGCAACGGCGGCAGCGATCTCGTCGACAAAGTAGTCCTCGCCGGTAGTGACGCCGACGGTTGCCGACTGGCGGGCACTGACTTCGGCGGCGATCTGGTGCAGGCGTTCGCCGTCGTCATCGCTGGGAAGATGATGGGATGCGCCTGCTCTCTCGTATTCTTTAGATGAGAATGGCGCGCCGGTCGCGGCGATCACCACGGCGCCCCGCGGCCGACTCCCTGTGTTATCGGTCTTTTCGAGAAACTCGCGCAGGCGTGCGGGGGTGACGGACCCGTCGCAGAGGGTCATCTCTGGAGTCACGGTATTGGCGATGTCAATCGCTTCGGCGAGATCGTCGGCCACGAAAACCTCGTGTGCTACTTTCTGTGCCATGTCACGAAGCTTCGGGCTGCTGCTGACAACGACAATCCTGCGCAATAGACTCATATCGTTTCCTAAACAAACGCCACGTTCATACTCTGCGAGAGTTCCACTTCGGGATACGTGACAAATCGACAGTCCATTTGCGATATCTTTAATTTTTATTGGACGCCGTCTCATGTCACGCGGGGCGCGGCGCATTGGCGGCGGACTGGCGACCGCCTTTTTATGGGACAAACAAGGACGATGTCGCAGTCTGTATCGGACCTGCATCCGGGCAGGAACCCGGCCGTGCTTTTTATGGGACTCGGCGGTGTCACCTGCCGGCGCCACAAAAAAGTAAGGGGACGTCGGGGCCCGCGGGGCCGGGGCAGGCAGAATCTTCCTGGAGGCAGGAAGATTGTTCCCGTCCGGGCGACGGCCGGCCCGGTGCGTCGGGCCGCGCGAAGAAATCCGTCTCTTTCTAACTCCTTGTGCTCTGCAAGGTTAGGCGTATGTCGATTGGTTTGTGTTTGCCCGTGGCACGGCAATTGCACCGCATCGGTTCGACGGGTCGCATCGTGTGAGCCGGTATGGCAAACATGGGGATCGCGGCTGGATCGGTTGTTTCTTCGTGGAAAGGAAGTCGGATGAGTTCGGCATCGACGGTTTCATCAGCAAGTGACATCCAGATGGATTACATGAAGCTCCTGGTGACGCAGTTGCAGAACCAGAATCCGCTGGAGCCGCTGGACAACAACGAGATGGCGGCCCAGTTGGCGCAGTTCTCCGAGCTGGAACAGTTGGAGAACATGAACGCCTCTTTCGGTCAGGTGCTGGACTCGGTGCAGCAGAGCTACGCGAGCTCCTTGATCGGCAAGGACGTTTCTTTCGAGACGCAGGCGGCCGACGGTACCACGGAGACGAAAATCGGTGAGGTGGAAGAAGTGATCATGGGGGACGATGGGGACATTACCCTGGTCGTGGACGGGCAGAACGTTCGCCTGGCGGACGTGACTGCGATTCGAGAATAGGACGCCAAGGAGCGTTTTCAGTAGTAGGAGACGGGCAAAATGAGTTATGCGTTGTCATCGGGAGTGACGGGGCTTCAAGCCCATCAGAAGATGCTGGACGTGTCGGGCAACAACCTTGCGAACGTGAACACAACCGCGTACAAATCCAGCTCGATCAGTTTTTCGGAGCTTTTGGGTCAGACGCTGCAGGATGCGACGCAGCCGACGGATCAGATCGGCGGGACCGACCCCATGCAGATGGGCAGCGGCGTGGGGGTCTCGGGTATCGCGCCGAACATGACCCAGGGCAGCATCGTCAACACGGGCAACCCCCTGGACATGGCCATCGAAGGGGAAGGCTACTTCGTTGTGAACAGCAGTGAAGGGCCGCTGTACACGCGCGCCGGCATGTTTGGCGTGGACGAGAGTGGTTACCTCGTGGATCCGGCCACCGGCTATCGCGTGCAGCGCATGGGATTGGCCGGGGAGAGTGACGGCTTTCAGATCACCGGCGACAGCAGCATTCGCATTCCCTACGACGTCGCCCTGCCAGCCCGGATGACGTCGGAGGTTACCATCACCGGCAACTGCAGCTCAGATGCCATGCCCGTCGCCCAGGCTCAGGTTCTGGCGTCGGCAATCAGTTATACATACAATGGCGGCACAGATGCCTCGGAGACGGCGGAGATCGACCAGCTTGACCAGTTCGGCGGCGGTTCGGGCCCGAACGGAGAGCTGGCCGGAGGGGAAACGGGCACCATCGCCATCGCCGGCTACGACAAGGATGGAAACGCCTTAACCAGCGGTCTGACCTTCACGGTCGCGGGGACCACGACGCTGGGGGATTTGGTCAATCATCTCAACACCAACGTTCTCAACGGCGCTACCGCTTCGCTTGCGAACGGTCAGATTTGTATCACGGATGATGTGACGGGCTGCAGCCAGTCCGATATCAGCTTGTCGTACTCCGGCACGGGTTCCCTGGAGACACCGTCGTACTTCGAGATTCCCACGGTGGGAGGCGACGAGGTCAAGAATATCAACATTGCCATCTTCGACTCTCTGGGAGGCAAGCATGTCCTGTCGGCGGCGCTGGTGCGCAGCGATACGGTCAACACGTGGGATCTGGTTCTCACCTCGGTCACGGGTGACGTCGGTGAAATCGGCCTGGATAATCGTCGTATCAGCGGCATTCAGTTTGATCCCGAGACGGGTGCCTATGCCGGCATTTCCTCGGCCGCGGCTGAATTTACCATGACGTTCGGTCATGATACGGCCCATCCCCAGACCATCTCTCTGGATTTTGGAACGGTAGGCTCCTTTGACGGCCTGACTCAGTTCGCCGGCACTTCCACCGCAGTGGCGCGTGACCAGAATGGGTATGATGCCGGCAGTCTCTCCACGGTATCGGTCAATGGTGAAGGGGTGCTCATCGGCGCCTTCTCCAACGGAATCAAGAAGGATCTTGCCACGATTCAAATTGCCACGTTCAACAACCCGGCGGGTCTGCAGAACATGGGGGGCGGGTACTTCGCCTCGTCGGCCAACTCCGGCGGAGCGGTGGCCGTCCAGGCGCAAACCGCAGGCGCCGGTTCCGTTCAGGGCAGTGCTCTGGAGAAATCCAACGCGGATGTGGCCACCGAGTTTGTCAATCTCATTCAGGCCCAGAATGGATTTCAGGCGAACGCTCGCACCATCACGGTGGCAAACCAGATTCTTCAGGAACTCACGAACCTCATCAGGTAAGCATGGGTTTCGGCCCTAACAGCACTGTTATCGGGGATTCGAATGGCAATCGGCAGCACAACCTGGGAGCTTCGGGATATCGTCCTGGCGCAGATGACGCCTCATGAGAGGTGGTCTGCGGCCCGGCGGATCGACTCCGGGTTTGTCTCGGAGTATGGACTCGTGCTGCTGATCGGCTTGGTTCTCGTCCTGTTGATCGTTCTGCTCTGGTGGGTTAGCTCTCGGCGCCGGACCGTCCGTTCTGAGCCCCGGCAGGAACGGTTTGCCCAGGACGCGATCCGAAGAGGGCTCAGCGCGCGGGAGCGTCGGATCCTGTTGGCGATTGCGGTACGCAGTGGGCTGGGGCAAAACGAGAAGGTGTTCAGCTCACCGGCGGCCTTCAATAAGGGAGCGAAGAAGTTGCTGGCCGAGTTTGCCCATACCCGTACGCCTCAGGAAAACCAGCGTTTGATGGGGGAAGTGACGTCTCTCCGGCGGAAGCTGGGTTTTGTCAGCGTCCGGGGGGCGGGCGAATCGGCTGATCAGGCCGTGCCGAGCAGCCGGAGTATCGCCGTGGGCAAGGTGGTTGAGCTCCTGCCGCAAGGGCAGCAAGACAAGATCGCTGTGGAGGGAACGGTGGTCCGCAACGACGAGCTCGAACTGGCTGTAGAGTTGGACTCAACCGTTGAGGGGGGAGGCGGTACGCGTTGGCGGGTTCGATATTGCTGTGGCATGTCGGTCTGGGAGTTTGACGCGGTGGCGATCGACTGTGCAGGCACCAGAGTGATTCTTAACCACAGTCAGAAGATTCGTTTTCTCAATCGCCGACGGTTCGCACGCAAGGCGGCAAACCGGCAGGCCCTTGTGGCGCTTTTTCCCCTTGTGCGAGGTCTTGTGTCGGACGATGTTCCGGTGGCAACGGGGCTGGGCCCCGTTGGCTTGTCGGAGGAAACCCGTCGCGGCGGGCTTGCTGTGCCCGAGTTTGCCGACGCGGTAGTGACGGAAGTGGCCGGCCCGGGCCTTCGGATCAAGTCTGCCTTGCACGCTCGGGAAGGCGACCGCGTGTTGGTTCTGTTCGGTGTGGCCGACGGCAACGCTGTTGTGGAGGAAGAGGACGGCAGCGAGAAGCCGTGCGTCGCAGAGCATATCGGGTATGTTCGGCACTGCCAGAGCGTTGGCGATGAGCTGTCGCTTGCGGTCGAGCTGACCGGTCTGAATAGTGTTGAGATGGACGAGCTCATACATCTCGCGGGCTTGGCGGAGAATCCATACGACCAAGGCCAGCCCGAGAGCGCCGACCCCGACGGTCGAATGGACGAGCGGTTCGATGCGGGGACAACAGTGAAACCGCACGTGGCGCAGGGGGTGTAGCGTGGCGGGAATTACGGAACAAGTTAGTGCCAGCCTGGATGCCTTGACCAGAGAGTTCGACGTCATCGCCCACAATCTGGCCAACGTGAGTACGGTGGGCTACAAGCGCCGCTGCAGTGCCTTTAGCGAAGCTCTTGGCGAGCAGGCAAGCACGGGCGCCGAAGGCAGCGGCCAGGAGGAGCCGTCGCAGGCCGTTTTTGACTTTTCACAAGGGCACCTGATTCAGACCGATCGAGTGCTCGACTGTGCTCTGCACGGCAAGGGTTTCTTCGTCGTTGAGACGCCGGAAGGCCCGTTGTACACGCGGCATGGCGTGTTCGAGACCAACCAGAACGGACAGGTTGTCGATCTTTCCGGACGGATTGTGGCCGGAACGGCGGGGCCTCTCGTGGTGCCCGCGAGTGCGGGGCTTTCCCGTGTGCACGTTGGTCCGGACGGACGGGTCAGCGCCGACGGCGCTCCTGTGGGTCAGTTCCGAGTGGTGGAATTCGCGGACAAGGAGGATCAGCTCGTTCCGGCCGGAGAGAACTGCTTTTGGGCTCCGGAAGATGTCAATCCCATCGATGTTGAGAATCTCGTGGTCAAACAGGGTTTCCGGGAAGCCTCCAACGTCAGGCTGATCGATGAGCTGGTCAACATGATCACGGTGTCCCGCATGTACGAGGCTAACATGCGGCTGGTGAATGTGACGAAAGACGCGACAAGCAGTCTTATCAGTGCGGCCTCCGGGTAACGGCGGCGGGACCGCCTGCAAGAGAAGGAGAACTTCATATGTTGAGAGCATTTTCCACTTCCGCAACGGGCATGATGGCCCAGCAGAAGTTGGTGGATGTCATTGCCCACAACCTGGCAAACGTCAATACGACGGGTTTCAAACGCAGCCACATCAACTTCCAGGATCTGCTCTACGAGAAAGAGAAGCAGGCCGGTACCGAGATCGCTCCCGGTATCAACGCTCCGACCGGATTGGAGGTCGGCAGCGGCGTTCGCGTCGCCTCGACGCTCAAGGTGTTCAGTCTGGGCGAGTTTCGCAGCACGAATCGCAATCTGGATACTGCCATCCGGGGAGAAGGATTCTTCCAGGTGCTCATGCCGGACGGGGCCTCCCGTTATACGCGCGACGGGTCCTTGCAGGTCAATGCGATCGGGCAACTCGTCACCATGTCGGGATACCCCATAGAACCGGCCATTACGATTCCGACCGACGCGGCCACCATCGACATCGGTGCGGACGGCGGCGTCAACGTCACCGATGGGACGGGCACACGCTCCGTGGTCGGCACGATCGACCTGGCGCGTTTCGCCAACCCTGCCGGTCTGACGGCCGAGGGCGACAACCTGTTTGCCCCGACCGACGCCAGCGGCGAAGCCGAAATTGGTACGGCCGCACAGGATGGGTTCGGAGCGATTCAGTCCGGCTTTCTGGAAAAGTCCAACGTGCAGATGGTGGATGAGCTGGTCAATCTGATCACGGCCCAAAGGGCCTATGAGATCAACTCGCGCGCGATCCAGGCGGGCGACGACATGCTTCGCAATACGAACAACATCTTCAAGTAGGAGCGGCCATGGATCGTAACGTTTTATTGTTGGCCTTGGTCGGCGGTGCGCTGCTGTCACCATGCCTCATTGATTCGGCGCGTAGTGCGGACAGCGGTGCGCTGGACCGGCCGTTGTTGCAGATTCATCTTCCCCGGGAGGTGACGGTTCAGAACAGTCTGCTGACTCTTGGCGAGATCAGCATCGTGCGCGGTTCGCGTTCGCTGGCGGTTCGGACGGGCAAGATCGGTCTGGGACGGCTTTCCGTGCCCGGGCAGAAGGTGACCGTCGATCGCACGACGATCCTCAGTCGCCTGGCCTCGCAAGGGATTCCGGGAGACCGCGTTCGCCTGACCGGGGCGCAAAGCGTGGTTGTGCGACGGCAACAACAGATCGTTGACACCGACGAATTCATCGCCCTGGCGCAGATGTTTCTCAAGCAGAATCCTCCGGCTCGTTCCGTGAGTGAAAGCATCGCGGTGTCGCGGCCGCAGGACCTGATTCTGCCCGGCGAGACCGGGAATATCCGGGTGATCCCTGCGTTCGTCAGAAACGGGGCTCGTGGATTCGTCACGGTCCGGATCAACGTTCTCGTGGACGACAAGACCGTGGGGTCGCGGGATATTCCTTTCCGGCTGCGGTACCGGTGCCACCGGGTCGTGGTCGCACAGAAAATTGCCAAGGGGGCGATCCTTACCCCCGAAAACGTCAAGGTGGAGCCGATTGTCTCAGATCGCCCCGAACCGGCGGGCTGGAAACCGCCCTACGGTCTGGTGGCCGTGCGCGACTTGCGGGAGAATGTTGAAGTCCGCGCCGACATGATCGGGGCCCCCGAATCGGAAGTCTCGATTCGACGCAACGAGACCGTCGTCATTCGGTTGGAACGACCGGGTTTGTTGGTAAGCGCCGTGGGGATCGCTCTGCAACAGGCCGGCGCCGGTGACTATATCAAGGTCCGCAATACCGATTCGAATCGAGTCATCGTATGCAGGGTGAATGCGGATGGGACCGTCCGGCCTGTACTTTGAAACGGGGATAGACAGCGCATGTCACAGATGCGGATAGGAAGTTGCAGGTGCGATGTTGTCCCGCTGCGGCTGCGAAGGACGCAGTGTTTTGCTTTTATTCGTTTCAGTCTTAAGAAGAGGTGCCAAATGAACAGGAACGCGTTCGTTTTGATCGCAGCGGTTTGCGTGTTGTTTGCGGGTGACTGTTTGTACGCCGGGTCCATCTGGGCCAAACGCGACAAGAGCATGCAGGCCTTGTATGCCGATGACGTGGCGCACAACATCGGCGATATTTTGACCGTCATCATCAGTGAAGACAGCAAGGTGGACAACAAGGCCAAGCGGGACCTGCAAAAGGAGACCGACCGGTCGAGCGACTTCAACGGCGAGTTGAACATCGACCACATATTGCCCAGCATTCCCGGCTTCACCATGAACGCCGAATCGGCGAATGAAATGAAGAGCAAGGCCGACTACAAGGACGAGCGGACCTATGAGGATCGAATCAGCGTGGTGGTGGTCGATATTCTGCCCAACAAGAATCTGGTTGTGATTGGCAGCCGGGATCGGAGCATTGCCGGCGACGTGCAGACCATCGAAGTCAGCGGGATCGTGCGGCCGAGCGATATTTCATTCAGCAATACGATCAAGAGCGAACAGGTCGCCAACTTTCAGATCGTGACGAAGAACAGCGGGGTGGCCGCCGCCTATGTCAGCCCCGGATGGTTCGGAAAGATCTTTGACGTCCTGTGGCCGTGGTAAGGGGTCCCGTGAGATTCGTGCCGTGTTTCCTGGAGATGTATAACAATGAACCGTAGTCTGACATGTTCGTCGGATCGTCGCGCTGCGACCGGCCCCGTCCTGGCGGGGCTGACGCTTGTGTTGGCCCTCTGTGGCTCGGCGCCGGGCGAGAGGATCAAGGACATCGTGGACATTCAGGGCGTACGAGGCAACCCGCTCAGCGGCATCGGCCTGATCACCGGTTTGGTCGGGACGGGCGATTCCTCGTTGCTTTCCCGGCAGATGCTCACCAACGTTCTGCGCGACTCGGGCCTGGTGCTTTCTCCGTCGGATGTCACCGGCGGGAACATTGCCGTGGTGATGATCAGCGCTGAGCTGGGGCCCTTCGACCGGGAAGGCTCGCGCATCGACGTTGATGTCTCGGCGCTGGGCGATGCCAAGACTCTCCAGGGAGGGATGTTGCTGGCGACGCCTTTGAAAGGCCTCGATGGACAGGTGTACGCCGTGGCGCAAGGCGGAATCTCATTGGGGGGCTGGGCGGCCTCGGGCAAACAGGCAAGTATGTCGAAGAACCATCCCACCGTGGGACGCATCGCCGGAGGTGCGATCGTGGAAAAGTCCGAGCTGGCCACGTTCGTGGAAGAGGCGGCCGGCCGCCGGTTCATCAACCTGTACCTGCGCAACAACGATTTCTCGACCGCCGGGCGTATCGGCGAAGTCATCAACGGGCTTTATCCTGATTGTGCTCTCGTGCTGGACGCCGGCACCGTGAAGGTTCAGGTGCCCGACGACGTGACCCGGCAGGGGATTATCCGATTCATCGACGACATCACGCTATTGGACGTGACGGTGGACGTCCCCGCCGTCGTGGTCATCAACGAGCGGACCGGCACCATTGTCGTGGGCCAGAATGTGGGAATCTCCACGGTGGCGATCTCTCAGGGCAGCCTGGTTGTCAAGGTCAAAGAGACCGCCCAGGTTTCCCAGCCTACGGCGCCGTTTTCGGACGCCGGATCGACGGAAGTGATTCCGGAGTCTTTAGTAGGAGTTGAGGAGCAGGATGCCCACTTGATTCCCGTGGCCCGGTCGGTGACCGTTTCCGAGCTGGCCAAGACGCTCAATGCCATCGGCGCTTCGCCGCGCGACCTGATCGCCATCTTCAATGCTCTGAAGAAGGCCGGAGCGTTGCAGGCGAAGCTGGAGATTATGTAAGAGGTGTCTCATGGATGAGATCGAGTCATTGCCAATGTCCGCCGGCGCCGCCTCGCTGGCGATGGAATCTCTCGGCGACCTGTCTCTGCCTCGGAATTCCGGCGCGGAGGGTGCCATCGAATTGGCGGGGCGGTCCGACGAAGAGAAGAAGCAGTTGGCGAAGGACTTCGAGTCGGTCTTCATCGGTAAAATCTTCGATCAGATAAAAGAGTCCGTCGGGAATTGGGGCCTCGAAGAGGACGGAGCTTCGCGCCAGATTCAGGGCCTCTTCTGGCATTATCTGGCCCAGGACGTCGCGGACAAGGGGGGATTCGGCTTGTGGCAGGACATCTACCGGCAGTTCCAGGAGATGGAAGATGTCGGTGTGCCTGGTGCATCATTGGATGGGAAACTGTGATTATGACTGTATCGACGGCAGCACAAAAGACAGATGAGTTGTTGGAGGTCCTCGCTGAGGACATTCGCCATCTGGAGGCGACATTGTCCACTCTGGATACACTTCGCGCTCTTCTGGTCAAGCGTGACGACGCGGGTTTACAGGAACTTCTGGGCCGGATCGCACATGAGGGCGACGTTCGTGCGGCGATGGATCGGAAGCGAGAGACGTTGAGGGCGGAGCTGGCGGGTGCGCTGGGATGCGAGGCGGACCGGCTGACCTTGTCCACCTTGCAGACGCTCGTTCCGGATGACAGTCGCAAGAAACTCATCGAGAGGCAGAGGAGACTCAAGATGCTTGCGAGCAGCCTGAGGCGTGAATACAGACTCACGGCCAGGTTGGTATCGGATTGCGCCCGTTTCAATCGTTCCCTAATGCGCATTGTTTTTGGGTTGGATGGCAAAGACACTCTCACGTACAGCCCCCGCGGCACGGTGAAACAGGGCGAGAACGCGGCGTTGATGAATCTGCGCCTTTGACGAAGGCAAACGTTGACGGACCGGTTGTGGTTCTTTTCTCCTGGGGTGCGAGTAATAGGATAAGACGATGGCAGGCTTTGACATAGGACTGAGTGGCATAGATGCGGCCCAGACGGGTCTCGATGTGGTCGGCAATAACGTGGCGAACGCGGCGACCGAGGGCTACCATCGTCAACGCGTGGAACTGGTTCCAGCTTCGAGTGCCCAGGGCGGCGGTATGGTGGAGAGCGGCGTGGAGATCGCCGGTGTCATGCGGCTGATCGACCAGCTCCTGGAGCGCGAGATCGTCAATCAGCAGTCCGAGTACAGCCATGTTTCACAGGAATTGTCCGTTCTCAGCACGCTGGAAACCACCTTCGGCGAGTTCTCGGAGGGGATGGGACTCAATGAATCGATCGACGCTTTCTTCGACGCGTTGCGCGATCTCGCGGCTGCTCCGCTCGATGATGTGGCGCGCAACGCGGCTGTCAGTGCGGCCCAGGCGCTCACCACCGAGTTTCGGCGCCTGGGCACTTCGGTGGCCAATATGGCGGACCAGATCGTCCTGGAAGCGCAGAACACGGCGGATTCGATCAACCTTCTGATCAACCAGATTGCGGAGTTGAACGCGAAAATCCAGAGTGTCGAAATCGGCCACGGACAGGCCAACAACCTTTGCGACCACCGCGATTTGTTGATCAGCCAATTGGCGGAGTTCGTTGATATTGAGACCATGAAAAGAGAGTACGGCGTGGTGGACGTGGCGATCGCCGGACTTCCCGTCGTGACCAACGCCATTCCGGTGGAGATAGCCGTGGGTTTGCGAGACGCGCAGACCCTCAGCGTTATCGCCGCCGACGGCGAGGGGTACAACCTGAGCGTTCAGGGGGGCAGGCTCGGGGGACTGCTCTCGCTGAAGAACGAGTTGTTGGCGGACGTTCGCAGCGATCTGGATACGCTCGCGCGGGCTCTTGTCACGCAGATGAATCGGTATCACGTTCAGGGTGTGGGCCTGGACGGGGCCTTTACCGAACTGACCGGTTGGATCATGGACAGCACCGACCTCAGCGCCGGTGATTCCGAGATCACCGACGGCGCGTTCTACATTCGGGTGACCAACGACGCCACCGGCGCTGTGGAAAGGCATCAGGTCGACGTGGATGTCTCCGGGCCCACCCCGGATACACTGGAGACGGTTGCCGCGAAGATCGATGCCATTGCCGGTCTCAATGCGTCGGTGACTTCCTCGCGGCTTCATATTGCCGCTGATCTGGGGTACACGTTCGATTTCATACCGGCGGTCTTGCCGGAACCCACCGCGACGAATTTCACCGCGGCCTCGGTTCCCGCCGTCGCCGTTTCCGGTATTTACAACGGTGCGGAAAATGACACGTTCACGTTCACTGTGGTGGGCAGTGGTTCCGTGGGGAACGGCTCGTTGCGCCTCGAGGTAACGGACCAGGCCGGCAACGTTTTCAGCACGTTGAATATCGGCTCGGGCTACGCGGCAGGGGACGGGATTGAGATGACCAACGGGATTAAGATCGCCGTCGGTGCCGGCGATGTGAACGACGGAGACAGCTTCGAGGTCGAGGCGTTTGCTGCGACGGACACGTCGGGCCTCCTGGCCGCGACCGGCATGAATGTTTTCTTTGCGGGAGCGAGTGCCTCGGAAATGCAACTCTGTCAGGAGATCGCCGATGCACCGGATCGGATCGCTACCGCCCTGGGAGGCGATTTGCTGGATAACACCGCCGCGATGCAGCTTTCACAGCTTCGCGAGGAAGAGCTGGCGGCCCTCGGGGGTCTGACGCCCGGAGAGTACTACCAGCGAGCGGTCGCAAACCTGGGGCAGGAGATTGCTCTGAAGCAGTCTCAAAGGGACAACGTCGAAGCGATGATCCAGAACCTGGAGACGCAACGAAGCGATTTGAGCGGCGTCGACATCAATGACGAAGCGGCACAAATCCTGGTGTATGAACAGATGTTTCAGGCGATGGCCAAGTATCTGAACACTCTTCAAGGTACGATGATGACCTTGATGGAGGTGGTGAGGTGAGCGTCTGCCGGCCGGGGGTGATGCCTGCCGGGAGGGCCGCTCACGTTCTCAAGCATAGCCAAAGACCCATCGGGGCAGAAAGGCGATTATGGCCGGCTCACTAACGAGTATCTATCAGAACGTCAGCTACGCTCTCAACCTCAACGCCGAAGCGTTGATGAAACTGCAAGAGCAGGCAGCCAGCGGCAACGAGGTGAATCGGGCTTCCGACAGTCCCTCGGATGCGTACCGCATTCTGACGCTGAACTCTCAGGAGCGGTCTCTGGCCAATTATGGGGAACAGGTTGCCGATCTGATCGGAAACCTGGAGATTGCCTCGACGATCATCGAAGACATGGCCGAGGCCCTGGCTGATACGAAGACCAATCTGACCCAGATTGTCAGTGGCGTCAATGACGAGGAGGGCCAGGCACGCATCGCCGAATGGATCAACAGCACGCTGGAACAGATGATCTCGCTGGCGAATACCAAGCACGCCGGCCAGTATCTCTTCGGCGGCAACGACACCGGCACGGCGCCCTATGTGGTCGAACGCGAAAATGGCATGGTGACGAACGTCACCTACCATGGCAGCGACGAGGCGCGACGCATCGATGTCTCGCCGGCGGTGGACGTGGAAGGATACTGGGTCGGCGATGAGGTCTTTCGTGTGGACGACCGGGAGGATCCCATTTTTCTGGGTGAAAGCGGCGCTGCGGCCGGGACGGGGACATCCAACGTACGCGGCGACGTTTGGTTGACGGTCACGCACGATGGGAGCAATTACCAGATCTCAATCGACGACGGCGCTACCTGGGTGACCGTTCCCGCCGGAGGGGATGCCAATCAGGTCGTGACGGACTCGCGCACCGGGAATATCCTGTACGTGGATACCACCGGACTCAACGGCACCGGGGTTGAGCTGGTCCGCGTGCCGGGAACGTACGACGTCTTCGGGGCCCTCATCAGCCTGCGCGATACGCTGCTCAATGAAAAGGGGATTCCGAGTACTCAAGTGCTCTCCTACGTCAATCGGTGTGTCGCTGCCGTGGAAGAGGTTCGCAACGGCCTGATGCAGGCCGACGTCTCCACGGGGTCGCGGATCAGTTTCCTGGACACTTTGAAGCGCAACCTGGCGAACATGCAGTTCGATACGCAGGATGAAACGACCGGTCTGCAGGAGGCCGACATCGCGCAAATCGCCATCGATCTTTCTCGTCGGGAGGTTCTCTACCAGATGTCGCTCTCGGTCGCGGGGAAGCTGATGACCACCACATTATTGGACTTTATCGGTTAGACGTGCGGGGCGGCGATTGCGTGGTGGCTGGTTTACAGACGTCGGTGTTTGATTTCTATCCGGCGTCCTTTGGGGAAGCGTCTTGAATGAGACGGAATCACGCTTTTCGTGAGCGGCATGGAATTTGCAGTGACATGAAGAAGGATCACCTTGAAACAATGGTTTGCCATACGGGAGTAAAAGCCATGACAGTGCAGGCACGTTCGGACTACTACGAAAGAGGTTTACAACTGGCCGAGGCTGGCAAGCATCAGGAGGGCTTGAACTGCATACAGGAGCACCTGCGGACCGCTCCGCAGGACGCCGAGGCCCTCAATGACGCCGGAGCCATTCTGCACTGTCTGGGTCGCACGGATGACGCCATTGCCTGTTTGACCAAGGCGAGGCATCTCAAGGACTCCAGCGGGGAGATTCTGTGGAATCTGGCGGAGGCCTACGTGGCTGGTGGACGGGTCGCCGAGGTGGTGGAACTCTTCCACGATATGGAGCGATTGCAAATTCTCAACGTTGATTTGTTGAACCGAACGGCGACCTTGCTGCTCGACCAGGACAAGAAGGGTCTGGCCATCGAGGTGCTTCTTCGGTCTTACCGGTTGTGGCCCGAGCAAGAGGTGCTGCGGCCCATTCTCGAAGTTGTCCGCTGCAAACGACCCGGAGTGGCCTTCTTCCGTGGCGGTGTCAGTGAGGATGGGGCTTTGGCTGATATCTGCGAGTTCGTACGGGAGCGGTTTCAGACCACCTTCTACGACGGACTGGGACCGGATGGCATCTCCGGCCTGATGCGGCAATGCGACATCGCCTGGTTCGACGGGGGAGGGCGGATGCTCGTGGACGCTTCGCAGCAAGGCGGCGCCAGGATCATTGCCAGCCTGCGTCGCTCGGATGTGCGGGAGGATTGGGCCAGGGACGTGCGGTGGGAGAACGTGAGCATCCTGGTGCAGATCGGCAGCTCCGCCGTGGAGGAGGCATTGTTGCAGCAGGTTCCGGATATTCGGAACCGTACCCGCCTGGCCGTGATTCCCAACGCCGTCAACCTGGACCGGTATGCCTTGCGTCGGCGCGAGCGAGGCAAGCATCTGGCCTGCATGGGACGTTTGACCATGGAGTCCAACCCCGCGTTGCTCCTGCAGTGCATGCAGAAGCTGAACTATGTCGATGCGGCGTACAAACTGTTCTTCTCGGGGAGCTTCGAGAGTCCGATGCTGGAGCAGTACGTTCGACATATGGTCGAAACGCTTGGTTTGTCGGACGTGGTGTTTTTTGAGCCGTACCCGAGCGATTTGGACGGCTGGTTGAGTGACAAGCATTACGTTGTGGCCGGGGGCATCGGCGAGAGCCAGGTGGAAGGGTTGTTGACGGGGATGGCGTGCGGCTTGAAGCCGGTCATTCACAACTTCCCCGGGGCCGAGAAGCTCTTCCCTCTCTGCTATCTGTTCAATATTGCCGAGCAGTTCTGCGAGCAGGTGCTCGGCGGTGATTACGCCCCGGACGTGTATCGGCGCTACATCGAAGAGCATTTTGCCCTTGCCGAGCAGTTGAGCAAGGTCAACGGAATTCTCACACAACTTGAGAGTGAGGTCGAATTGCCGGCATCCCGGGACACCGGCGGGCAAGGGGCCGCGCCGGGGATGCACAGCGGCGATATCGATGGCTTTGCCGTGTCCGGGTTCGAGGGCGCTGTATCCCTGAGGTAATGACCTTTTCTATAATGGCGCATTCGTTCAATATACCTGTAAACTCCGGGGCAAGCGCAACACCGGAGGCGGCTTGGAACGAGGGAGGCCGACGAGGCCCTCTCGTCAGTGTGTTGCTGCCCACGTTCAACCGGCGCCGCTATCTGGCGCAGGCATTGGCGAGCGTCGTGCGGCAAACGCACCGCAATCTCGAGATTTTCGTCATCAACGACGGCGGCGAGGACGTCAGCGACGTGGTACGCTCGGTGAACGACCCTCGGATCATCTTCATCGACAGGAAAGAGAACCGCGGCAAGCCGTATTCCCTCAACGAGGCGCTGGCCGGGGCCCGGGGGAAGTATGTAGCCTATCTTGACGATGACGACATGTACTATCCCTACCACGTCGAACATCTCGTGGCCGCCCTGGAAAACGGGACGGACTGGGGGGTGGCCTACAGTGATTTGTACAAGAGTTACTGCAAGGTGCGGCCGGACGGCAGCCGGCAGGTCTTGAGCAAGCACGTGGAAATCAGCCGAGACTTCGACCGTTTCCTGATGCTGTACTTCAATCACGTCCTGCACGTTTCGCTTATGCATCGTCGCGATTTGCTGGACAGGACGGGGCCGTACAACGAGAGCCTTACGATTCTCATCGATTGGGACATGACGCGGCGGCTGGCTTTCTTCTCCGACTTCCATCACGTGCCGTCGATTACCGGAGAGTTCTACAGCCCGGTCGGCACCTCGGATCGCATCTCTTTCCAACAGCGCAAAGATTCGGAGGCCTATTTGCGGAACATCCTGGCCATCCGAACGACGCGTCCCGCCGGGCCATGGCCCAAGATTGCCGACCTGGCGATCATCTTGCTTGTTGATCGCCTGGACAAAGGCGTTGCCGATACCATGCTGCGGATCTGGCGTCATACGTTCTATCCGTACAAGCTCTACCTGCCGCTGCCACCGGCCGACCGCTCGCGTTTGAAGGTGGAGATGCCCCATGTGGTGCCGGTGTTAGTGAACACTAAAAGTTCGCCGGCCGA
>Ga0272441_10003210_pt1 | contig 31500 bp, 27 predicted proteins | sample SSMProp6N_FD_193582 | JGI IMG/M metagenome (GOLD analysis project Ga0272441, IMG submission 193582) | Marine sediment archaeal communities from Little Sippewissett salt marsh, Falmouth, MA, United States - SSM-Prop-6N | ecosystem: Environmental > Aquatic > Marine > Wetlands > Sediment ... | reverse complement strand
ACATTACCACCAAGAGCAACTGAGGTACCAACACATATAATTGCTGTAACAATTCCAACAAGAAGCATTTGAAGACCATATCTAATCATACTTTCATCACTGATTTTTGCAAGATAAATACCAAGAACAAGAAGTACAAATAATGTTAATCCAACACTGGCATAAAATGCAATTTCTGATGGAATTATGTTCAATTTCACAAGGAAAAATGGTGAAATTACAAAAATTGCAGCAATAGCTGGTGAAATACCATCAACAAGTGCTGCAAAAACAGTAGCAAATCTATGGGATTTACCATGAAGACCATCTTTTAAATCAGTTAATAATGCCTTTTCTAAGTCCTTTATCTTTTTTGTCCTTTCAGCTTTTTCAGTCATATAAGCTCCACTCATTCCAGATGCACCCATAGCAATTGAACCTGCTATACCCGCACTAATTATTGGTGTTGGATTTAGTATGCCTGCAACAAAAGCACCAATTACAACACCTAGCATAGTTAAAGCTCCATCAAAAGCATTCATTACAAAATATCTGCGAGTAATTGTGCCAACACCAGATATTTCACTGTATTTTTTCCATTGCTTTATCTTTTTTTTAATCATCTTTTCTCCATTTTAATAATTATGAAATAATATCCAATCAAGCCTTAACTCTTTTTCAACAATTCCCTAACCAAATTTGCAATATATTTATTTAATATAAGCTTTTTTTGTATTATATGTTGAATTATTGTAGAATAACAATTTGTTTTATAATTATAATCATATTCGGTTTTTCAAATATTGGTTTTTCTTCAATAAATATCTTTGATGATAATCAACTAGGATACTATTTAGAAAACGATTATGAAATAAAAGAAATAAATGTTAACTTTTCAAGTGGTGATTTTAATCTTTATGGTAAAATTTTTTATCCATTAGATAATGGGGTTTACCCCGGGATAGTATTTTGTGAAGGAATTCATGGTTATATCAGTTGTTATGAATGGCTTCCACGTGAAATCGCAAAACAGGGTTATATTTCAATTATTTTTGATCTTCCTTCTCAGGGTTATTCCGAGGGTATTTTTCCAAAAAAAATTCTTGAAATTGATAGACTAAATATATTGATATCTCTAACATCTATCATTGAATCACCTTATCATTATATAGATAGAAATTGGGTAAAAGCAAATCAAGATGCTTTATCATATTTAAAACATGATTCACCTGTTAGTGATATGATAAATCATAGTAATATTGGTCTCATTGGTCATTCTCTTGGTGGTCTTACAGTTACTGAAGTAGCTGCTGTTGATGATCGTTTTGATTGTATTGTAGCTATTTCTCATGCAAATCCGATTTATACAGATGATATTGATATTCCAATTATGTTTATTGGTGGAGATGTTGATATTGGTTATTTTGCAAATCCATTACTATTATCAAGCTATATTCAGGCAAATTCTCCAAAGGAAATCATAATGATTCAGGGAGGTAATCATGCTGGTTTTACATCCGTATTATTTGATAATTGTCCTTGCCCATCATGGCAGAAAGATATGACCATTTTATATTCTAGTCTTTGGTTTGATTATTTTTTAAAAGATAAAGAAAATTGTCGTAATGAATTGATTAAAAATAGGGATCATCTTTCAAATATTATTAACTCTTGTTATGATTTTGGATCTGGAGATACGATTATTTCATAATCAAATATTTTTATTGTTTAAAAAATATTTTATTTTCATATTTTATCGTTTTTAATCCGATTTAATGTTTTGTCGGATTATAGGCGACAAAATAGAAAACTATATAAACCTTTAAAACAACAATTATATTAAAATATTAAAATATTATTGGTGTTATTTAATGACACATAAAAAGGTATCTAGAGATAAAAACATCGAAAAAACAGTTCGCGTTATACTTAAAAGTAGATCTAGATCCCGAATTTATGTTTATCTTCTAAGAAAAAATGGTGCAAAAACAGAAGAAATCATAAAAGGAACAAAACTGCATCCAAGCACAGTTAGAGAAACGTTATCAAAGATGCACGATCAGAAACTAATTTATCGTAAAAAATTAAAAAATGATCATATAGGAAAAAACCCCTTTATGTATTATGCAATTCCACCTATAAAACTTCTAAAAAAATATGCAGAAGAAATGGAAGAAAGATTAAACAAACTCGCAAATTTATCTATTAGCGGAAATAAAGATAACAGTGTCGTTAAGATAAAAATAAGCGAAGGGGTGAAAGAGATATGAATCTAAGACCCTTTGCAAAATTACTTGTTGAAAAACCAAAGACGATGCTTTTATTATTTACAATATTTACAGTAATAATTGGTTTCTTTGCACAAAATGTATACATGGAATCAAATCTCACAGGTTTTTTACCACAAGATGAACCAGAGATAGCGCTTTATAATCAAATTGAAGAAGAATTTGATATTGGTCAAACTATACTTATCTATGTTGAGGCAGATGATATCAGAGATCCAGATGTCATGAAAGAGATGGACAGGGTTTGTGGTTATTCTAAATTAAATAAATACGAAAATGATGAAGGAAAAAACGATGGAATATTAACAATTAGAAGTATTTCAAACCTAATAAAGACAGAAGCTGGAAAAACACCACTGCCAGGTGGACTAGGTGGTATTGGAAGTAAAACTATACCTGAGGATAAAAATCTAATATATAGATATATAGCAAGAGCTACAATTCAAGCAATGGAAGGAACACTTTTTACAAATACATACGATGTATCAGTAATTATAATTCAACTATCAGATGATGCTGATTTTGATGATGTACTTGAAAGAACCCAACAGGCAATAGATCACAAAGGAACATATTACTCAGATATGACAATAACAGGAACTCTATCGATGCAAAAAGCAATTCAAAAATATAGTATGCAAAACCTTCTTTTTATATTCCCATTAGCACTCATCGCAGTATCAGCTGTATTATTCTTCTTCCATCGTAGTATCAAAGGAATTATTATTGCTTTTCTACCACCTGCTTATGCACTTGTTTTAACCTTTGGTTTCCTTGGTGTTTTCTCACCGGAACTAACTTTGATTTCAATTTCTGTTGTAGCATTGCTAATTGGTCTTGGTGTTGATTATTCTATACATTTAATGAATCGTTTTACAGAAGAAAAGAAGAATAACAATATCATTGATTGTATGGAGAGATTATTAGTAACAACAGGTAAAGCAATTCTTCTTTCAACAGTTACAACAATGATTGGTTTTGGATCACTTATGATTTCAAGTATGAATCCTATGGTTGCTTTTGGACTTGCTTGTACAGTTGGAATATTATTTTGTTTTATATCCGCAATAATTCTAGTCCCATGTCTTGTACTAATATTAAAATTTGAAAGAACAACATCTACAATAAGATGGAGGAAATTTGCAGATTTTGCAATAAACTATCGTAAAAGAATAATTGTTATAGCAATATTTTTTGCAGTTATGTCATTGATTCTCTTACCAAATATCAAAACTGATGTTAACTATTTTGATCTTGCACCAGAAGGAATTCCTGAACTTCAGAAACTTCAGGAGTATTCTGAAAGATTTGGTGAAGGATCTAATTTTAACGCATTATATATTAAAACAGCTCCTGGTGGTCTTACTGATCCAGATGTAATAGATGCTATATTTGAAATGGAAGAAAGAATTAGAGATGCTGCTGGTGTATCTGTTTATTCTGTTGCTGATGAACTCAAAAAATTAAATGATATATTAAGTAAAAACGAGATAATTGAGAGATTATCTGAATATGTTGATGCAGATCAAATGCTTTATGACAGGATCGCAGAAGAAGGAATAATTGATAGTGATTTTTCAAAAACAATAGTTATTGTATCAATTCCTATTGGAAAAAGCATTGAAGATATAGATATAATTGTAAATAAGATAAATTCAATTGTTGATGAAACAAATCTTCCACATAGTGGATATGTTTCACATATTACAGGTCAAGATGCAATCAATTCAGCAATTAATAAAAAACTTGCTGATGAACAAACAAGATCAATGATTATTGCAATTCTACTGGTACTTGCAGCATTGATAATTATTTTCAAATCATCACTTTATGGTTTTTTAACCATGGTTCCAGTTGGATTTATTCTTGTATGGGAACCAGGTTTTCTAGTTGCACTTGATATACCTCTATCTGTTGTAACAATTGCGATCGCATCAATTATGGTTGGTATAGGTATTGATTATGGGGTGCATATTACTCATCGTGTCCGCGAGGAGATGGAAAATGGCCTATCAAATATTGATGCAACAAGAGTTGCAATTGAAAAAACAGGTTTTTCACTTGTTGAAGCTGCTCTTACAACCGTTGCAGGTCTTGCAGCGTTAAGCCTTCCAATACCATTTATTGCAAATATTCCTGCCCTGCAAGAGTTTGGATTAGTGGTAATATTAATGACTGCTCTTTCTTGTATAGCAGCAGCACTTATACTTCCAATTTTTTATAATCTAAAATTTGTAAAATAATTTTAAAAAAAAGAAATTTATTTTTTTTCTTTTATTTGTCTTATAAGATTTCTGATAAATGGGATATCAAAAATAATATTAACAGTAATTATCAATAAACCAAGGAGTAACTCACCAAATAAATCTATTTCCCCTCTTATAATATCTCTAATGAACCAGTCATTTATTAGTAAAATTCCAATAATTAAAGGTACAAAAATAAGTAAAGGTGTAAAAATAATCTCTGTCCTAATACGTTTTTTATAATCTAAGTCGTCATCGATGTATTCCATATTTTTATTATCTATTTTTTTATTCACCATATCATCTCAAAAGGGTAAATAACAGGTTCAGGCATAATATCGACACCATAATTTTTTAAAATTAAGAATATGATAAATATTACTATAGCTGGTAGCATCTGTATCATAAAATCATCATCAAGCCAGAAAAACTTTTTCATCTCACCAATAAGTGCAAAACTTGCTCCAATAATTGATATCGTAATCATTGTTATGATATCTGCCTTGTACCATGATATAAAAAATATTATAAAACATATCATAAAACCATTGAATATCACTCTTTTTTTACTAAGATTCCTTCTAAGTTCACCAAGTATAGGATCAGATATACAAGCACATAATATGCATGGAAGAGCTATCTGCTGTGGGAAAAACATAAGAAGAATAAAAACTCCTATTCCAAAGAAAAAATAACTACCAAGTCTTTTTTGCTCATACATTCTAAGACCAAAAAAATGTCTGCCACTGATTTTTCCACTAACTCTTAAAATTTCAAGTATTATTGCAGATAAAACCAATATAATTGGTAATAAAATTTTTAACAAATTAAAAAAACCCTCATTTGGAAGCATATAATATACTACAAAAGATGCACTAAATGTATGAAAAACTCTTCTATACCAATGTGCATCAAAACGAATTGAATCTATTATTTCTTTTGTATTTTTTAGATTTTTAACAATTTTATTCATAATATGATACTATCTAATCAGAAAATTATTTTTCAAGTGTTATAATCCCTTGTTTTCCACCAACAATTATTTCATCAGCAAGACCAATAAAAAGACCGTTTTCAACAACACCAGGGATATTATTAAGAGATAACTCAAGTTCCTCAGGATTTTCAATACGTTCAAATTCACAATCAATTATATAGTTTGAATTATCAGTTATAAAAAGATCATTACCCATTATTTTCCTTGGTTCTATTTTACAGTTGAATTCCTCAATTTCTTTTATTGTAGCAGGATATCCAAATTTAATAACTTCTACAGGAAGATCAAAATCAATTCCAAGTATCTTTACAACTTTTGAATCATCAATTACAATGATTTCTTTTTTAGAATGATAAGCAACAATTTTCTCACGAACAAGAGCACCACCACCACCCTTTATAAGATTTAGATTTGAATCAACCTCATCAGCTCCATCAATTGTTATATCAATCACAGGATTCTCATCAAGAGTTGTAAGCGGGATTTGTTCTTCTTTTGCAATTCTTTTTGTATGAACCGAGGTTGGTATTCCTTTAATATCAAGACCTTCACGAACAAGACTGCCAAGTTTTTTTAGCGTGTATTCAACTGTTGAACCCGTACCAAGACCCACTATCATTCCATCCTCAATATATTCAACGGCTTTTTCTCCCGCAAGCTTTTTAAGCTCTTCTTGTTTCAACTTGTTTTCACCTGAGACATAGTAATAAGTATTTAGTACAAAAATTTATACTACATTTTTAATTACATGAGTGGGGTAAAATATGTTATATGAATGCGATGAACATGGATATTACCGTGGTGAACAATGTCCATTATGTGAAAAAGAAGGAAAATTCCTGATGAATGAAAAAGAATTAGGATCACTAAGTAGGATTCTAGCTGGTACTCTTAGGCATTTTCCTGAAAAAATGGGTCTTATAATGGATGGACATGGATGGGTTGATATTAGTGAATTAATCAACTCTATAGGAAGTGCCCGGTCTGGTTTCAATTGGCTTCGTCCTCATCATATTAGAGCACTTGTAGAAACCGATCCAAGAGGTCGTTATCAGATAGATGGCGGTATGATTCGTGCAACATATGGACATTCGATTGATGTAAACCTTGATGATCTACCTGAAGCTGAACTAGATGAATATTTTTACCCAGTAACAGAAGAAGAAGCAGATATAATAGTTGAAGGAGGACTAAATCCAGCTGATAGAAGAAAAGTACATCTAAGCGGAAGTATTGAAAAAGCTATTGAAGCAGGTAGGGTCCGAACAGAAGATCCAATGATACTACGTATAGATGGTAAAAAAGCAAAAAAAGATGATTTAAAGATATATAAAGCAGGAAAAGACGTCTATGTAACTGATGAAATAGATGCAAAATACATATCTAAAGTAGATGATAAAGAAATAAAAAAGATAGTTGAGTCTACAAATTAAAAAAACTTTTTTATTCTATATAACTTTCTAAGAACAATTTATGGGCTTGTAGCTCAGCTAGGTAGAGCAATCGGCTCTTAACCGATTGGCCTGGGGTTCGAATCCCCACAAGCCCGCTAATTTTTTGTAACAAAAGTTATATTTTTTTTTACCATTTTACAATTTTATCATTATATTTTTTAGATAAGCTTATATTACTATAAATTATTCTGAAAAAACAGTGGAGGATAACCTTGAGGGACTTTAAGAACACTCTAGGGGAGAGTGCAGGACTGGTTTGGAGAGCACTTTATGAAAGAGGACCAAAAACAAAAGATGAGCTGAAAGACATAACTAATTTATCAGATGATAAATTGAACGGAGCTATCGGTTGGCTTGCAAGAGAAAACAAGATAAAAAAACAAAAAGGAAATATCTACGAACTTGACAATACAAACCTAACACCAGAAATAGGAAACAATGCAGGAAAAATATACAAAGTGATGGACATCTGGGGGGAAGTTGATATACCCATATTAAAAAAACTTGTGAATATAGATGAAGAAGAACTATATTCAGCTCTCGGGTGGCTTGCAAAAGAAGAAAAAATAAAAGTCGATGAGAAAAACAGGTTTAATCTACTAGAATAAAAAAATAATTCCAAAAAATATTGCTGGAAAAATTGGTCTTTATGTTTGGAAATAAAGTAAAAATTCAAAATATTTGTTTAGTCTATAATGAGATTGATTCATAAAAAAAATAAGTGGTAATATATGAAAATAGCAATGATTGGTTGGGAATATCCACCGTTTAAAGCAGGTGGCCTTGCTACTCATTGCTATGGACTTACACGTAATCTATCTGACAAAAATGTAAAAGTATATTTTTTTATGCCAAAGACTAAACATAAAACATCAAGTGATAAAAAAAATCTTGAAATAGTCGAAGTTGGAGAAACAGAGATTTTCCCATATGATAGACCTGAAGATAAAGCTCTTGCTGGTCAGTTTTTTGTAGCAGTACATCAATATAATCAACTAGTTATAAAAAAAGTTAAATCTGTTGCAAAAAAAGCTGGAAAATTTGATGCAATTCATTGTCATGACTGGCTAACAATGGAAGCAACAATCAAATTAAAAGAAGAACTGGGAATACCAATGATTTTAACAGTTCACTCAACAGAATATGATCGATCTGGCTGGATTTATCCTAATCAATGGTTCATAGATATTGAAAAAAATGGTATGCAAAAAGCTGATCTTATAATTGCTGTTAGTAATTTTACAAAAAATGTAATAGTTGAAAAATATGGTATAAACCCTGATAAAATCCGTGTTGTTCATAATGCAGTATATCCTATCCCTGAGGGTCAGAAAAAAGAAATAGTATTGTTTCTTGGAAGAATAACTATTCAAAAAGGAGCAGAATTTTTCTTAAAAGCAGCTAAAAAAGTCCTAGAATTTGAACCTGATACTCGTTTTGTTGTAGCAGGATCTGGAGATATGCTACCAGAATTAATAGAAAATTCGATAAACCTTGGAATATCTAATAGAACAATATTTACAGGAAGAATTAGTGATGAAGAAGTAAAATATCTCTATGGAATTAGTAGTGTATATGTAATGCCATCTGTATCAGAACCATTTGGTATTACTGCTCTTGAAGCAATTAGTGCAGGTACCCCAACAATTGTATCAAAAACCGCTGGTGTCTCTGAAGCTTTTAATAATTGTCTTCGTGTGGATTTCTGGGATACAGATGAGATGGCAAATAAAATAATTTCACTACTAAGATATGATCCCCTTCATAGAGTTATGTCCTGCGAGGGAAAGAAGGAAATTAATCTATTCACATGGGATAGAGTTGCAGATAAAACAATTGATGTTTACAATGAGGTGCGATAAAAAACATGACATCAGTATGTATGTATTTTGAAGTACATCAACCAATGAGATTAAAAAAGTTCAGTGTTTTTAACATAGGTGATAAAAACAATAATTATTATTTTAATGAGAGATTAAACCAAGAGATATTTGAAAAAGTTGTAAATAAATGTTATCTTCCAACAAATAATCTTCTACTAGATCAAATCCGTAAACATGATGGAAAATTTAGGGTTAGTTTCAGTCTCACAGGAACTTTTGTTGAGTATTGTAAAAAATATAGCCCAGAAGTTCTTGATAGTTTCAAAGAATTATTTAAAACAGGAGCAGTTGATTTTATCGAAGAAACCTATTATCACTCTCTATCAAGTCTATTTGAAGATATGGATGAGTTCCAAAATCAGGTCAATATGCATCATAACATGATCAAAAAAACATTCAACTACCGTCCTAGAGTTTTTAGAAATACTGAGGCAATATATGATAATCGTATTGCAAAGAAAGTATCAGAGATGGGATATAAAGGAATTATAACAGAGGGTACAGAGAAAATACTACAATGGAGGTCACCAAATTATCTTTATAAACCAGTTAATTCTGATATTAAGGTTTTACTTCGTAACTATACACTTAGTGATGACGTTGGTTTTAGATTTTCAGCTAAAGGATGGCCTGGGCATCCTTTAACAGCTGATAAATATGCAAACTGGATGGGTAATGCTGAGGGTGATCTAATTAATCTATTCATGGACTATGAAACATTTGGTGAGCATCATTGGGAGGATACAGGTATATTTAGATTCCTAGAGCATCTACCTGGTGAAGTATTAAGACACAATCATATGGATTTTGTAACCGTTAGTGAAGCAGTAGAGCGTTATCAGACTGTTGGTGAAATTGATGTACCATGGGCTATATCATGGGCTGATGCTGATCGAGATGTAAGCACATGGCTTGGAAATGATATGCAGAGAGCATGTTTCTATGAAATTAAAAACATAGGTGAAAAAATAAAAAGAAATGAACAAAATGATTTATTACATACCTGGAGGCTTCTGCAGACATCTGATCATCTATATTATTGTTCTACAAAGGGCCTTGAAGATGGGGATGTGCATAAATATTTCAGTCATTATGATAATCCATATGATGGTTTTATCAATTATATGAATATTTTACAGGATTTTAAACAAAAAATAAGATAAAGACCATTACATATACCTTTTAATTGAGGAGAGATACATTGAATATTGCTCATTTTACATGGGAGTATACACCAGTAATCTATGGCGGTCTTGGTACTTTTGCAATAGAATTAACTCAAAAACAAAAAAGTTATGGTAATGATGTATCTGTTTTCACATTAAATCCTGATAATAATCTTAAAACATATGAGAAAATAAATGATATAGATGTATACCGGCCAAAAACACTTGATCTAACAGATACATACCGACTATTTTCTGATTATGAACTACGTTCATGGGGGGATCATTTCAAGTTTTTTGCAGATGTAATTAGTTATAACACTATGAGCGCATCACAACTAGTAAATCTATTAATTAGAAAAAACAAAAAGAAATTTGACATAATCGATGCACATGACTGGCTTGGAATTACTGGAGGGATGATAGCAAAAAAAGAAGAAAAAATCCCACTTGTTTTTCATGTACATTCAACAGAAGTTGGCCGTTCAACAGGACGTGGTTCACATAACATAAAAGAAATAGAATTTGAAGGAGGACAAGTAGCAGATTGTATAATAACTGTTTCAAATGCTATGAGAGATGAACTTGAAAAACTTGGTTTTCCATCTGACAAAATCTGCGTGTGTTGGAATGGGGTAGATCCAGACAAATATGATCCAAAGAAAATTAAAGAAAGAGAAAAAAAAGAACTTAGAAAAAAATATGGAATTCAAGATAATGAAAAAATGATTTTTTTTGTTGGAAGACTAGTAACTGTTAAAGGTATAGACAAACTAGTTAGATCAATGCCAGAAGTACTTGGTAACTATCCAGATACAAAACTAGTCATACTTGGTATTGGTGATATGTATCATAGTATGAAATCAGAAGCTGAACGCCTTGGAATTCAAGATAAAATTATTTTTAGAAATGAATTTATCTCTGAAAAAGAAAGAATTATTCACTATGCTGCATCAGATATAGTTGTGCTACCATCGATATATGAACCATTTGGAATAGTATGCACTGAATCAATGAGCATGGCAAAACCAACAGTTGTTGGTGCGAGTGGTACAAATGGTTTTCGTGAACAAATAATACCAAATGGTGAAAATCAAAATGGAATACATGTAAATGGAAACCGTCCAAATGATATAGCCTGGGGTATAAAGGAATTACTTGCAAAGGAGGATATTTGGTCCTGGATGGGAGAAAATGCAAGAAAAAGAGTAATTGAAAATTTCAGCTGGGATGTGGTTACAAAAAAAACACTTGATATCTACAAGGAATTTTTATAAAAAAATGGGTTGTAATATGAGGGAGTGGATAGTTACAAACGGTCTAGGAGGATATGCATCCTTAACATATGATAATTCAAACACTCGTAAATATCATGGACTACTTGTATCAAGTTTAAATCCACCGACAAAAAGATGGATGTTCATATCAAATATTTTTGATAAAATAAAAACTAATGAAAAAACTTATAATTTAAATGGTTCAAATTGTGTTTTTACTTATGATCTATTTCCGAGTTTCTTCTATCATTTTGAGGGTAACAAAATCAAAAAAACAATATTCATGGAAAATGAGAAAAACACAACTATTATAAAATATGATATAAAAATCAAAAACCCTATACAGATGATTCATACACCACATGTTAATTCTAGACATATCTATGATGTAACATATAAAAGAGATCTTGATTTTCAAATAAAAAATCATAGTACAGGCATTAGTATAAAACCTGGAAATATTGATAAAAACATTAACATTTTTTTAGAAAAATCATCATATAAACCAAGTTTTTTTTGGGAAGAATTCTTTTATGATAAAGACAAAGAAAGAAATGATTCATGGGTTGATAATAATGTTCATCTAGGAGATTTTATAAAGGAAATAAAAAAAGATACCACTTATTATATTGTATTAACACTTGAGAAAAAAAGATATGATGCGGGTCTATCAAAGATCTTTGAAAAAGAAAAAAAACGTAAAAAAGAACTTTTAAAACATGCTGATATTTCAGATAAATATTCTAAACTTGTTTTATCCTCTGATGATTTCATAGTATCAAAAGAAAATGATAAAACTGTTGTAGCTGGATATCATTGGTTTGCTGACTGGGGCCGAGATACACTAATATCACTACCAGGACTAACACTTATTACAAAGAGATATGATGAAGCTAAAAAAATCTTGTATGGTTTTAGTAAATACTGTAAAAAAGGACTTATACCAAATGCATTCATGGAACGCGATTCAAAAGCAGTATATAACAATGTTGATTCATCATTATGGTATATAGATCGGGTATATCAATATTTAAAATACACAGATGATAAATCATTTTTAAAGAAAATATTTCCAACACTAGAATCAATAATAAAAGGATACATGGAGGGTACTTTTTTTGATATTCATATGGATCATGATTATCTAATCAGTCATGGACCAGGTCTAACATGGATGGATGTAAAGATTGGTGATTATTATCCTACTCCACGGGCTAAAAAGGCAGTAGAAATACAAGCATTATGGTATAATTCCCTATGTATTATGAGTGGTTTTTCACAGATTATAGGAAAAAAAGACAAATATCTAGATTTATCAAAAAAAGTTAAAGAATCTTTTATCGAAAAATATGATCAACAATATGATGTAATTGATACACAGGATACATCCAATAGACCAAATAAAATATTCCTGGTAAGCCTTGATTATACTATGATAAAAAAGGATTTAGCTAAAAAAATTGTTGAAAATGTAAAAAAACATCTTCTAACACCTTTTGGACTTAGGACTCTCTCACAAGATAATCCCAACTACAAACCATATTATTTTGGAGATTACAATAAGGATGAATCTTATCATAATGGAACAGTATGGCCATGGCTACTAGGGCCTTTTGTAAAAGCTTTTTTAAAAGTAAACAAAGGGCCAATTTGGGAAGAATACTCATATAAACATTTTATAAAACCAATATTTGACATATATGGTGAAAGATGGGGTGGAAACATCCATGAAATATTTGATGCAGAACCAATATATGCTCCACGTGGATGTATCACACAAGCCTGGAGTGTAGCTGAGATTCTAAGATGTCTTATTGAGGATATTGAAAACATTAAACCAGATTATAATAAAATACTTAATGAATCTAAAATAGTTGTTAAAACAAGATAAAATAATTTTTTTTATCTGAAATATGCGTTTAAAACATATTGTTGTATCATACGGTTTGTGTTAAAAAAAGAGGCATTTATCGCAATACAACTCCTCATTGTTCTAATCCAGTTGTCACGATCATTATAAAATTTTGGAATAATCCAGTTTTCAAGTTTATCATATAGATCATTACGATCTTTTTCATCATCTGATTTTTTCTCAGCTGATTTACGGCTACCAATAGACCATCCAGTTATATTTTCTATTCTGCCCTCAATCCACCAGCCGTCAAGAGTGCTAAATTGAGGTACGCCATTATGAGCTGCTTTCATACCACTTGTGCCACTTGCTTCCATAGGTCTTCTTGGTGTGTTAATCCATAAATCCACACCTGAAACCATCATTTTAGCAATGCTAATATCATAATTATGAATGTAAACCATCTTGATTTTATCGTTATAACTTTTCTTTATATCATAAAATCTTCTGATTGAATCTTTTCCACCGCCGTCCTTTGGATGAGCTTTACCTGCATATATAATTTGAATTGGCCCTACTTTCTCAGAGATGCCTATAAGACGATCAGGATCAGAAATTAACAAGTCTGGTCTTTTATATGGTGTTTGTCGCCTTGCAAAACCCATTGTAAAAGCATCATAGTTCATACCAACGTTATATCTATTATTTATAAAATCAATAAGAGTTTTTTTACATTCCATATGTGCAGACCAAATTTCATTTTTATCTATGCTAAAAGCTGAACGAAGAGAATATGAATCTGATCTCCAACCATGCATATGTCTATCAAAAAGACGTTTAAAAGGTTCTGCAACCCAGGTTTGAGTATGAACGCCATTTGTAATTGAATCAATATCATAACCTGGAAACATTTCTCTGCTTACTTCTCCATGTTTCTTTGCAACACCATTAACATAATGGCTAAAATAAAGCGCAAGACGAGTCATATTCAAACGATTTTCAAAAGTAATATCTTCAAGAATGCTCTGAGGGAGAATATCACCAAGCATTGATTTTGCAATATCTAGATCAAACTGATCATGACCCGCAGCAACAGGAGTATGAGTTGTAAAAACACATTGCTCTCTAACTTTTTCAACATTTTTGAAATTATTATATAATTCTAATGTTCCAAAAGCCGCATGTCCTTCATTCATATGAAACTTGTCAATAGTATTGTAACCAAGAGCTTTTAAAGCTTTAACACCACCTATTCCAAGTACCATCTCTTGGGCGAGACGATATTTTTTATCACCACCATATAAATATTTTGTAAGCTCTCTATCCCATTTATCATTCTCATCAATATTTGTATCTAAAAAAAATATTGGAACTATATAATCATCAATTCCCTTTACAATATAATACCAGATTCTGATTTTTACTTCTCTACCTTCGATAATTATTGATGTAGTCGTTGGAAGAGGATTTAAAAAATCATTGATATTGAAATTAAAGGGTAGTTCAATTTGATTTCCATTTTCATCTATCTTCTGATAAAAATAACCATTCTCAGAAAGAAGAGTAACACCTACTATTGGAACATTTAGATCAGCACATGATTTTAATGTATCGCCTGCTAAGATCCCTAGACCACCACTATATGTTGGTATATGTTCATCAATACCTATTTCCATTGAGAAATATGCAATTTTTGGTTTTCCTTTCAGATCATTTTTTTCTTGTTTTTTTACTAATATCTGAGTACTATTATCGGCCATTATTCTCTCCTTTCACCATTTAATAGTAACAAAAATACTGATATTAAACATTTCTTATTTTTTACTTATAAAAATTTGGGCATCATTTATAAATATCAATTATATATCAACTATTAGTTGTTTTTTGGAGGTGAATAATACGCCTGAGAAGAAATGTAGTGTTTGTAGTAGAAAGTTTTCATTAAGTAAAAACCCTAATGGTTTAGTTTTTGAGGATGAACATTTTATTTGTGAGGATTGCTGTAATAATAAAATAGAAGAAAATTTTGAAGATTTTAATAAATCAGTTATGAGAACAGATAACAATGGTATGCCTATAGCATTATGGCTTATTCATGAGCAAAACAAAGATAAAACTATGATGTCATCTAAAAAGTAATGACAATTAATATATATATTACATTTTTATTCATATAGAGAAATAAAATTATATGTTTTTAATAATTATTTTTATTAAAAAACTTTGATTTATAAAAAATTATTTATACTTTCAAATAATATATATTTATTGAATTACTCAGTTTTCGGGGGAAAAATTCAAAATGAAGGCGAAATATAAATTTGAAAAGATAATATTAATTATGATAATATTTTTGTTAACGAGCACAGCCTTGTTACCATTAATAAACGCAGGAAGAACATATGAAGGTTTCGACAAAGGACCATCATATTTACCGGTAGTCCCGATGAAAAAATCAGTTATGGTAAATCATGATGAAGATACTTATTTAGATGATTATGCATATCTTGCATCAATACCATCCTCTGTTTTTAAATGTGATAATAAATTGTACTCAAATCCTCTTCTTTTTTATCAAGATGAGATAGAAATGGAAGATGAAAATGATGTTACACTTGATGCAAGAAAAGGCCTTAATTATTTTATGGAAGATTGGATGAGTTATTGCGACGGCCAACAAGATCAAATGACACTAATAAATCTTGATGAAAATGATTTAGAAGAAAACTGGGATGCAAAGAAATATACAAAAATATCAGGTGAAAAAGCATCAGATATTGCAAATCAAATAGCTCTATCAGATTGGTCTTATTCTAATGATGCAGTAATTGCAGTTATAGAAGATAGTTTTGAAGATATAGAAATTGAAACAAAAGGCGAAATTTCTGGAAATCTTGAAACTAAAGATGTAAAAAAACTTGAGACTTTTAAATTAAAACAAACAAATTCACTTAACCCTGTATTTCATGATTTTGATGTTGATGAAGGATATAAATACATGGAAGCTGACTGTTGGTGGAATGGAATAATATTAGGACTTGGTGGAATACAAGTAATGATTCCAACAGGTGATCCAGATATACAATTATATTGTAAACATGCTGACGGATGGATGCAAACTTCAGCTGCTGCTGCATGGAACATATATTCGCCAATAGGTCATGAACCTTCACAGGCATATATCTATAATTCTGGTGAATGGCGTGTTGGAGTAACAGATATGCCAACAGAAGGTGAATCAGAAAGTGAATCTAATGCACCAAGAACTTCAGTCCTTGGAAATTTGATAACAAGACAAGGAACATTTATGGATAGAATGAAAGATAAACTAAGCAGATCCGTTACATATAATGTTGATATAATTCTTTATCCAGGTGTAGATGTTGAAATACCAGATAAAACTCCTTTTGGATGTAGAGATGTTGAAATTAAATTAAAATGGGATGATGAAGACGTAGATCTAGGTTTCTCAGTTATTGGCACAAGCGGAGAAGCAATACATACTGTATCAGGTAAACCCGAAGAAGAAGGAGTTCAAGAAATTGAGTTTCATTCACTTGGTGAACTATTAGAAGATGAATCGTATAAGATATCTGTATTTTCTAAAGATGACATTGAAAGAGATATTGATTTTACAGTTGAATACTCATGGCTACAAAAAATATCACAAAAAGAAGGAGATTCACTTACATCAGCTACAGAAGGAGCAGTTCTCGCAAGTCAACTTAATGCACCATTATTATATGTGAATTCCACAATGATTACTGATGATACTATGAATGCATTAAATATGCTTGGTGTTGAAAAAATATTTTTGGTTGATATTGGCGGTCATTTATCAGATGAAATTATAAATGATATTGATTATAATTATCATATTGAAAAACATTATGAAACAATTGATGAAATAATATATGATATTGGTTTGATGACAGATAGTAATGACATTGTTTTCACAACAATTGATCCATGGACATATTGGTATATGAGGGATCTTAAACCGGGTGGTGAAACAGATGCATCATTGTTCATTGGCCCTGCTGCATATATTGCGGCTCATCATGGTACACCGGTCTTAATTATTGATATGCATCCACAACTTTCAACAGCTGTTAATTATCATAATGAATTATGGAGACATTTTTCAAAGAGAAGATACGATGGGCAACCATCAACTGGTGAGATGGTACTTACAGGAAAAAGAATCTATAATTTCCTTTCTGAACATGGATTTGATAAAGAAGGTGAAGAAAACATAATCACTGTTGCTGATCAATTTGATATAGGGGTACCATGGGATAGAATCTTTATAGGTGTAGCAAACTCAGGTAGATTCTCCGGATCACCTGTTGATTCCGCATATTGGATTTCACGTAATATGTTTTACCCAGCTTTAATATTTGAAAATCCTGCGATGAAGGGTAAAGTGAATTTAATTGAAGGTAGTTCAAGTAGTAGAGAGGGAATCAGAGGATTATTCCAATATCCATATGGTAGCAGTCTTGTTATTAAAGGCGGTGGAGAAAAAGAATTTGAAAACCCTGTTCTTTGTTCATTTGTAACTCAGAAATACAGATTTAATGAAAGAGCAAGTAAATATTATGGTGCAGTATATCAATGTGCAGATGGTTTAATACCTGGTGAATCAGAATCTTTTAATCCAATTGATATGGGGTCAATTGAAACTCATACAGGAAAAGCAGGTGCATATTGGCCAGATATGAGCGAAGCTGAGATGGTTCCATTTTATTTAAAAAGAGGTGGTTATGAACCAGTTCTTACGACTAGATTTGATACAGTTGCAAATAACCTTAACAATGGCGCAATCCTATGGATTCATTCTTCACATGGAATAGAATATGGTGGTGGTAACACTGATTTCTGGAATGTAGAGGATGCATGGCCATCTGGTTTAAAGATATTAAGGCCATTTATTGGTGCATTAAAAGAAGAAAATCCGAAAGTAGGATATGAATGGCTTCTTGGTAGCACAGAGGAACCAGATACGATGACTATGGATATCAAAGGAATAGTGCCATTTACAAATTGGGATGGACCATTTTGGCCTGCAGCAGGATGGGATTATGCTCTTGCGAGAAAACCTATAAGAGAGATAATGGTAAGATTTATTCCTAATTATTTCGTACAAATTGTAAATGAGTTATTCCCACGCAGAGATCCATTAGATGTTGAAAATCTATATGATGGTGTAACAGGATCATTTTCACTTGGAAGATGGACAATTCATAGTGTATACTCACCTGAGATGGATGAAAAATTTGAGAATCTACATAGTGTTGGTTTTATAACAAACATTTGTCAAACAGCCTATACAAACCTACAACTTACAATGATAAGACACGGTAGTGTTTTCCAAGTTCAAGATCCATGGGCTACAAGCTGGTATGCAACATTTTGGAGACAAACAATACCACGCGATCTCGCATTAGGTTATACGATGGGTGAAGCTTTTGCACGTGGAATTAAACATGTTGGTATACTATATCTTGGTGGAGCGCCTGATGGTGGACCACAATGGTTCTGGGACACAGCTGAAAGTGTGATATATTTTGGAGATCCAGAACTAAGACCATATGTTCCAAACACAGAATATAGTGATAACAACTACTGGGAACTAGAGGATGTACAGCCAATTAAATATGATTCAGATCTAACTATTATGGGTCATATGCCATTTGGTGCAGATAGTTATCCAAATGAGAAACAATCAAAGACATTATTTGATGATTATCTAATAATAATTATTGCATTAGTAATTATTGTACTAATTCTAATTGCCATAATGATAACGGGACGAAAAAAATAATTAAACAAAAAACAAATGAGGATTAAAAAAAATTTTTAATTCTCAATATATTTTTATTCTTTAAATCTTAAGTTGATTTTTGGGCTATAAAGCTTTTATACTAATAATTAACATATTTTTGATATAGAATAATATATTATACTATATTTAATAAAATTTATAATATAATAATATATATCTAATATTGGGAGGATATTTGATGAAAAAAAATATATTAATAAAAAAAGCCCTAATAATTGTAACAATAACACTACTAGTATTATCAATATTTAACACTAGTTATGCTATTTCAAATTCTAAATCAGAGGGTTTTGAAAAAGGAATATCTTGGCAACCCTATATGCCAATGAAAAAAGCTACACTTGTAAATTTTGATAAGGATACACTTATTGATGATTATGCATATCTAGCAAGTGTTCCAACAAGTATTTTTAGCGATGGAGAAACAATATATGCAAACCCGTTACTTCTTTTCCAACCAGATAATACATATCCTGATGAAGAAAAATATCGTTTTTTAAATGATTATTCTGGTACACATTATCTAATGGAAGACTGGATGAGCTACTGTGATGGTAAAATGGATAAATTAACAACGATAAATGTTGATCAATCAGAACTAGAAAAAGATTGGAAAGCAAAAACAACAAAACAAATACAGGAAAACGATCCATATAAAATAGCTAGTGAAATCACTCTTGATGAATGGTCATATTCAGATGAGGCAGTAATAGCAGTTATTGAAGAAAACTATGAAAAACCGCAGGATTCAAAGATAACAGGTGTTATTGAAGGAGAGATATCTGGAGAAGTTGAATATGAACATATGACAATTGATAGACCATTTGGTCCAGCTTCACAATATGGTTATTTTGATATTGATGATGAATATAAATATGTCAGAGTAGATCTTTGGTATCCCGCCTATGTATATCATAGTAAAATTCTTGGAGCGGTTCCAGGGTTTAATGATATGATTACTATTCCATCAGTTGATCCAGACCTTCAGATATTTTGTAAATATGAGGGAGATTGGATTCAAACAGCTGCACAAGCAAACATGGCTATAACAAATGGTCCTCATGAAAAATGTTTTTCATATGTATATGAGCCAGGTGAATGGCGTGTTGGTGTAACAAATATGCCAACCGAAGGCGGGTATATGGATGATAAAGTTATCTCAGATGGCATTTTTGGTAGAGGAAAAATTGAGAGATACGGGAGCAGATTAGAGGTTCTTAAAAGTCTCCTATTTGGGATTGATGATTTTAATATCGAGGTTACAAAATATCCAGGTGTTGAAGAAATCATACCTGATGTCCCATCTTTTGGTTGTCGTAACGCTGATTTCATCCTTAGTTGGGATGATGAAGAGACAAATCTTGGATTAACAGTAATTGGCCCTCTTGGTGAAGAAATAGTATCAGTTTTAGATGAAGATGCAGATGAACAAAATATTCATCTTGATATGGTAGGTGAATGTCTTGAAGGTATTAATTACCGAGTTGTTGTTTATGCTCTTGATGATATTTCACGTCCAATTGATTATACTCTTGAATACAGATGGCAACAAAACATTACAAGAAAAGAAGGTGATCTTATTGCATCTGCATGTGAAGGAGCAGTACTTGGTAGTGTTACAAATAACCCATTACTATATATTTCACCAGAGATGGTACCAGATGTTACAAAAGATACACTTCTTAAACTTGGAATAGAAAAAATAAATGTCGTTGATATCGGAGGATATCTAACAGAAGATGCACTAAACAGTTTATCAAATATTGCAGAAATAAGAACCCATTATACATCATATGAAGAAATATATGAAGGTATAACTAAAATTTCAGGTAGTAATGATATTGTTTTTTCAACAATTGACCCATGGAGTTATTGGTATTATTACTCAGGTGCTTGGAATTTAGAACCCGATGGAAAATATGATGGAGCTTTTTATTTTGGACCAGCAACTTATGCTGCTGCTATTCATGGCACACCTCTAATCCTTGTTGATAATCACCCTGAGCTCTCTGGCGCTGTTACATGGCATCATGAATTCTGGAGAAATGAAGCTCTAGGTGCTACAACGCCACCAACGATGTGTATGTATCTTACAGGAAGAAAGGTATATGATTTTCTTGATGAGATCGGTTTTGATGAGAAAGGATCTGAGTCGATATTAACTGTTGCAGGTCAATATAATATAGGTCCTACATGGACCCGTGCTTTTGCAGGTGTTGCAAATCCTGGAGGAATTATTGGCACGCCTGTAGATACAACAAATCATATCGTAAGATGCATGTTTTATCCAGGTCTTATATTTGAAAATCCTGCAATGCAAGGTGAAGTAGAACTTGAGACAGGTAGTGAAAGTGTTAGATCATTTCTTGTAGATGGAAACCCTTTTAACATATTTGAAAAACTTAGAACTCGTCTTTCAAAATCAAGCCCAGGTCTATCTAACCTAAAAATAACAAGTCCATCACATGTTGAAAAATATATTTATCCTGTTCTTCACACTTTTGGAGCTTATTGCCATAGGGTTAATGAGAGAGGTTCAAAATATTGGGGTGTAAAATATGTTACAAGAAGAGGATATACACCTGGTTTTGATCTATCAGGTCTTGAGATAGATATGGGTACACGTGAAATATATGAGGGTAAAAAAGGTAGTTTCTTACCTGATTTAAGCCCAACGGTTTATACTCCTTTTTATGCTGAAAAAGCTGGTTATAGTAATGCATATAGTAACAATTTTGATATAACAATGGATAACCTAAACCAGGGTGTAATATCTTGGTATATGGTCAATCATGGGGATAGTAGTGAAGGTGGTTGGCTTTCATGGTGGGAACCACCAAGTGAAATGATTGTAAATCAAGCAGGTTTGTCACCAACAATTGGAAAGTTAGCTGATACTGGAATTAGCGCTATTTTTGGTACTGGGCCATATGCTGATACAAATCCATGGCGTGGTTATGATATGTGGTGGGGTAGCACAGAGGAGCCTGATTCAGCTGTTTTGAATTCAAAGATTGGTTTAATACCTGGTTGGACTAATGCTATAAGAATTCGTGATCTACTTGATAAAGGATTCTTTAAAATCGGTCTTGATATTGTACCTGCTCATCTATCTGGATATCATGATGGACAGGTAGGGCCTTACAGTCTAACTGGTATGATTATGAAGTTTCATTATTCTCATCCAGCAACAGAAATTGATGATAAACTTGAAAACCTACATTCTATGAATTTTCATGCAGGATCATGTTTGATTGGTTGCAACTATCTACAGATAGCCTTTTTAAGACATGGATCAGTTCTTCAAGAAATGGACCCTTGGCCTACCTCTTATTGGGCGGGATATTCATTCCAACAGATTCCAAAAGATTTTGCACTTGGAAAAACCGTTGGTGAATCATATTCACATGGAATAACAGAGATTGGACCCCAATATGTATTTAAAGATGATGAAGACCCAATGTGGTGGTGGGATGATGCAGAAAACGTTGTATTATTTGCAGATCCAAATCTTAGAATATGGATTCCAAGCACTGAATATGATGATCAATCTAGAAACCACTGGGAGAAAGGAGATGTTAGAGATCTAAGATATGATCCTAAACTTGATATCGATGGTCATATGCCATTTGGAGCAGATAGTTATCCAAATGAAAAACAACCAACAGGTTTCTTTGAAAAATACATGATAGTAATAATCGTTCTAGTATTAATCGTACTATTAATACTATCGATAGCAGTTGCAGGGCGAAAAAAAAGATAAAATAAAAAAAATATTGATGAGAAAACTATACTTTTTCTCATCAAATAAAAATTTTTTTCATAGGAAAATCCTTTTTAGATAGAATTTGATTATCCAAGACTTGTTAAGATGATTCTAATAAAGATTGGTGGAAGCATTATAACTGATAAGAAAAAACAAAATTCTTTTAAAAAAAATGTTATGGACATGCTTTCAAAAGAGATTTATAAATCAAAAGAACAAGTAGTAATAGTCCATGGTGCTGGATCATATGGTCATATAATTGCTAAAAAATATAAGTTAAATCAAGGTTTTTCAAAAGATGTACAAAAACTAGCTTTTTCAAAAACACAAAACATGGTCCAAAAACTAAACAGTCTAGTACTTGAATCATTAAATAATAATAAAATAAATTCTGTTTCAATACCAGCTCATTCAACAATAAAATTTTATGATCATAAACCAAAGGTTTTCAATTATGATATTTTTAAAGATTTTTTAAAAAATGGTTTTACACCTGTTACATATGGTGATGTAGTAATTGATGAAAAACATATGTTTTCAATTTGCTCAGGTGACGTATTAATGGAACAATTAAATAAGTATTTTAAACCTGATAAATGTGTTTTTATAATTGATGAAGACGGTCTTTTCACATCAAATCCAAAGAAAAATAAAGATGCTGAGTTAATAAAGAAAACAGATATAAAAGGACTCGAAAACCTAAAAACATCGTTTGACTCACATGCAGATGTAACTGGTGGAATGCAGGGAAAAATTGATACTATTAGAAATATTTCCAAAAAAAACGTTGATACTTATCTTGTAAATGGTAAAATACCTAAACGTTTATACCAGGTTCTAACTGATGAAGATACAATCTGCACTAAGATATCTGGAGGAAAATAATAAATGAATAAAACAGAAAGTCGTAAAGATGAACATGTTAGTATTTCATTAAATGAAAATATTTCAAATGATCACAACTACTGGGATGATGTAAAACTAATACATAATGCACTACCTGAGATAAATAAAGATGAAGTGGATCTATCAACAAATATATTTAGTAAAAAACTAGGTGCACCAATAATAATTTCTGCTATGACAGGTGGGTATAAAAAAGCAAAAAAAATCAATAAGAATCTAGCAGCAGCAGCTGATAAATTCCAACTTGGAATGGGAGTTGGAAGTCAAAGAGCAGCAATCGAAACACCTGATCTTGCTGATACCTATAGTGTTGTAAAAGATTATAATATCCCAATTCGTCTGGCAAATATTGGTGCTTCACAGATTGTATTATGGGGTAGGAAAAAAAGTCTTGAATATGCAACAAAGATGATAGATATGATAGATGCAGATGTTTTTGTTGTATGTCTAAATTTTTTACAAGAAGTAATGCAGCCAGAGGGTGAAGCACATGCAAAAGGGGTTCTTGATGCAATATCTAATCTATCTGATGATCTTGATGTTCCAATTATTGTAAAGGAATCAGGAGCAGGGATATCTTATGATGTAGCTGAGAAGCTTTCTAAGACAAAAATTGCGGGTATTGATGTAGGTGGAGCTGGTGGTACTAGTTTTTCAGCAATCGAATATTATAGGTCCAAAAAAATTGGTGATGATCTACATGCCCGTGGTGGAAAAACTTTTTGGAATTGGGGTATTCCAACTCCAACAAGTATTATTGATGTAATCGATGCAACAAAGGGAAAAATACCAGTGATTGCAACAGGTGGTATAAGAAATGGTCTTGATGCGGCTAAATCAGTTGTTCTTGGTGCAAAAGCAGCTGGAGTTGCTCGTAGTGTTTTAAAACCAGCAATAGACGGGGAAACACAAACAATATTTGAACTTGAGGCGATAATAAAAGAATTCCGTGCAACTATGTTTCTTGTCGGAGCCAAAGATGTAAATGGACTAAACGAGGTTGATTGTGAGATATGGATTTAATAGATGAACTAAAAAAAAGAGCTGATTTTTTCAACGATTATCTAAAAAAATATCTTAACGATGGAGATCCTGAGAGTCTATATGATGCAGCAAGACATCTGCCATTAGCAGGTGGCAAGAGATTAAGACCAGTTATATCAATTCTTGCATGTGAATCTTTAGGCGGAAATCCAGAAAAAATTCTACCAGTTGCAAATGGGATAGAACTTCTTCATAATTTCACACTTGTACATGATGATATAATGGATAAATCAAGTATTAGAAGAAATCTCCCAACAGTACATATAAAATATAACGAGCCAACAGCGATACTTGCTGGGGATCTTTTATATACTAAATCATTTGAATCTGTACAAAAAGTTGATCTTGATTATATGGGTTTTAAAAAAATTAATGATGGAATTATTTCTTGTTCACGGGAGATATGTGAAGGTCAACAGATGGACATGGATTTTGAATTAAAAAAAATTATAAGAGAAGAAGAATACATTGAGATGATCAGGAAAAAAACAGCTGTTTTATTTGAATATTCCTCTGAAGCAGGAGCTATTGTTGCAGGCGGCTCAAAAAACGAGGTAAATGCTTTAAAGGACTATGGGAGGTATCTTGGTCTTGGATTTCAAATACAGGATGACTACCTTGATATGAGTAGTGATGTAGATACACTTGGAAAAGATATTGGTAATGATATACGTAATGGTAAAAAAACAATAATTGCGGTACATAGTCTTAATAATTCAAAAGGTGAGGATAAAAAAATACTTGAGAGAGTCTTTGGAAATCATAATGCAACAGAAGAAGAAGTAAAAAAAGTATATAATTTATTTAAAAAACTTGGATCTGTTAAACATGCTAAAAAAACAGCTCAAAAATATAATGATATGGCAAAAAACTCTCTAAATGTGATTAAAGATTCTGATGTTAAAGATATTCTTTTAAAAATGGTTGATTATTCAACCTATGAGAGGAATAAATAAAAAAAATTTCTAATGGTAGTGAACTTTTATTATGAACATTGATAAGATAAGAAAAACTGCTTATATTTATGCTCTTCAAAACGCGATACAATTTGATGGTAAAGCAAATGTTAAAGCTGTAGCTGGAAAAGTAATATCTGAGCTGAAAGATGATAATATTCCACCAAAGGATATATATAAAAATACAGCTGATGTGGTAAAAGAAGTTAACAATGTTTCTCTTGATAAACAAAAAAAAGAACTTGAAAAACTAGCACCAGAACTACTAGTAAAAGAGAAAAAACAAAGGGATTTTTCATTACCTGATCTACCTGATGCAAAAAAAGGCGGAGTTATCACTCGTTTTCCACCTGAGCCAAATGGATATCTTCATATTGGTCATGCTAAAGCAGTTATTGTTGACTATGAATATGCAAAGAAATATGATGGAAAATTCATACTACGTTTTGATGATACAAATCCTGAGAATGCTGATATCGAGTTTTATGATGCTCAAAAAGAGGACCTAAAATGGCTTAATATCTCATGGGATGAGGAATATAATACTTCTGATAACATTGAAAAACATTACAAGCTTGCTGAAAAACTTATTTTAAATGGTGATGCATATGTATGCAGCTGTGAATCATCAAAGATAAAAGAATGCCGTTTTAATGGTACAGAATGTAGCTGCCGTGATTGTGAATGTGGAGAGGGAATTGATCTTTTTCATGATATGATCTCAGGTGGTCTTAATGATGCTATTCTTAGATTACGTGGCGATATGAAATGTGTTAATACAGCTATGCGTGATCCAACTCTTTTTAGAATAATTGAAAAAACCCATCCCTTACAGGGTGATAAATACCGCGTATGGCCAACATATGATTTCACAGGAGCAGTTGAGGATAGCATAAGTGGTGTCACACATCCTTTTAGGACAAAAGAATATGAACTTCGTGATGAATGTTACTTTAGATTACTTGATTTACTTGATCTTAGAAAACCATATCTTATGGAATTTGCACGGTTAAATATTAAAGGAATGCCTGTTTCAAAAAGAAAAATCAAACCACTTATTGATCAAAAACTTGTCTTTGGTTATGATGACATACGTCTTCCAACACTCCGCGGGCTTAAAAAACGTGGTATAAAGCCTCAGGCGATTAAGAATTTTGTTTTAAAACAGGGTATTTCAAAGGTGGAATCCATTGTTGATTTTAGCATTCTTGAATCAGAAAATAGGAAAATAATTGATAAAGATGCAAAAAGATATTTCTTTGTAAAAAACCCTTTGAAAATCAAGGTTAAAGAGGCACCAGAAGTTGAGAAAAAAATCCCTCTTCATCCGACAAATAGGGATCTTGGTTATAAAAAAATTAAGACAAATGATATATTTTATGTTCAAAAAGAGGACATGGACTTATTAAAATTTGGTGATGTTTTTAGGTTAAAAGAACTATTTAATGTGAAAATCATAAAAAAAAATAAAGATATCTTTTGTGAGTATGCTGGTGATAAATTGATACCTGACTCATTAAAAATCCAGTGGACAACAGATGAATATCTAAATTCAATTGTATTAATACCTCATCTATTATTTATTAATAATAACTATAATTCTGATAGTCTTGAGAAAGTATATGGTTTCACTGAAAAAGCTATATCAGAGATAAAAAATGGTGAAATCGTTCAGTTAGAACGTTTTGGTTTTGCAAGAATTGAAAAAGATGAAGATAAAATAATTGGTTATTTTACTCATAAGTAAAGTTTTTAAAGATTTATTTGTTTTATTATTTCTAACTATCAAGTATAGTTTAGATGTGATGATGGGATGATATAGGATGCATATTCGTAAATATTTATTGTTAGAATTATCTTTGTTTTTTTCAATTTTCATTTTTTGTTTTACTGTTTCTGCTGATAGCATTCGTTTTGATATGCCGACTGTTGGTATTTCTATAGCTGTGATTTTTGCAGCAATTGTTACAATTCTTACTTTTGCTTTTGCAGGTGGAATCAAATATGTTACAGCTGATAATGTTCTAGATACAGATGTTAGAAAAAACCTGTATAAATATATTGATGAGTTCCCTGGTAGTCATCTACGTGAGATAGCAAGGGAGCTTGACCTAAAACCCAGTAATGCAGCCTGGCATCTAAGAAAACTAGAGCAGACTAATCTTGTTAGAAGCCGCGATATTGGTGGAAAAAAGGTTTATTATCTAGTTGAGGGTGGAATTGAAGCAAGAAAAGAAGCTGTTGCTGAAGCTGTTCTAAAGAATAAGAATGCTCGTGATATAATGGATTATCTAAATAAGAATCCTGGTAAACATTTGCTTGAGATTGCTCATGCACTTGATTTAAATCATCATACTGTTAAATGGCATATAAAAAAAATGTATCTTGCTGAGATGGTAGATGGTGATACTAGTAATTCGGCTTATCCAGTATATTATCCTACTGATATTGGCCGTGAGTCACTTAAAACTTTTACAGAACATCTAAGGAGTCCTAAAGGAAAAGCTGCCTAAAAAATAAAAAAAAGAGGTTATTTTTTTTTTTATAATATTTCTATTGCATCATCCCAAGCTGTAGCTTTAAATCTTACAAAAGTCCCACATTCTGATAAATCAAAATTTTGGGAAAATGGCTCGGTCCATTGATAAGGATATCCTCGTATTCTGATAGTTACTTCATTTGTGTAAACACATTTTAAAAAATACGATTCACCAATTGCTAGTCCTGCCCAGTAAAGTAATTCAAATGTTGGCCGTCCATTAACCCAACAGCTGAAAGGTATCGAGGTACCATCATCTTCATATTGATATAATCTTATAAAAAGTATATGGAAATGGAACTGATTATTTTCTTTTCTTTGAATTTCTGCTTGTGTATTTGTTATTAGTGAGGTCATCAGCATCATAAGAACCACAAGGGTGGCCCCAAATATTATTTTTTTATTATTCATTTTTTTTATCCTCCTTATCAGAAATCAATTTCTCCCCAACTAGGTGGATTATATGGAAAAAAATCTCCAAATATTATCAAATATATACCTTCAATTATACACCATATGCCTAATAGTATATGTTCCAAAGAATTGCTAAAATATACTTTTAGAAAAGGTTCGCCTGTTTCAAGTGATTCCATAAGATCAAAATATACAGCTGCCCAGAAAAATGGAGAAAGGGGGAAATGCCAAATAAATAATGCATATATTGTTCCTAATAACATAAATAAACCAAGTAATCTCTCATTTTCTAACCATTTTGGCGGTGTCCATTTGTTCTTTATTAATTTATTTAATTCAGATTTTTCATCTAATATATTTTGATATTTCTCAATTTTTTCATCAATTGTTTCATTTTTTATTTTGTTGTTAATTGCATTTATAGTTGGTGTTAACAGCAACAATGAAACCATTAGAATAGTTCCAAGTATCATTATTTTATTCTTCATTTCATATCACCATTTTCAATTTTTATCAATCCCACGGGTAGGGAATAACAATTTTTGGCATTTTTTGAATACGTTTAGTTATCGTAACAGTTATTGGTTCACTCTCGCCTAAAGCTCTCTCGTTATAAAAATGATCTGCGCTTAAATCATATGTTGGTCCACAATCATCATTTAAATCAACTATAAAACAGTAAAAACCAAAAATGGCTTGTGTAAAATAAGCACAATGACCCCCATCATAACTCAAACCAACAAAAGCGAAAATAGGACGCCCAATCGGACTTACGACCCATCCCCAAACCAAAGCATACTTAGGGTTTTCATCTTTTTTTGTTTCATCAGTTTTTAATGTTTCTGTTGTCGCATTCATACTTGATACAGTATTCATCATCAGCATCATGAGAACCACAAGAGTGGCTCCAAAAATAATTATTTTATTTTTCATTTATTTATCCTCCTTTTTAATTTTTTACAATTAATTGATTAAATCATATCAAGTAATTCATTATCATCTGAATTAGGTGGATCATCAAAACCAAAAGCCATACTAAGAGCAGTAAATCCAGCAGTGAGCATCGTTATTCCGCAGACAAGTACTAATGGATCTAATAGCAATATGCTCCAAATAATCGTGGCAATTCCTTGAAATAAGCCAAAAAGCCCTAATATTAAATATGCTAATCTTTCACCAAGGCCAATCTTTTTTTCTTTGATTATATTTAGATTAAATTTTTCATTTATTTTTGTTATTTCTATTTGTGATTCTACAGCACATATTGTTGGTGTCATCAGCATCATAAGAACCACAAGGGTGGCCCCAATTACTAATATTGTTTTTTTCATTTTTTTATACACATCCAAAATATCATTTTTATAAAACATAGTAAATTTTAATAAATAAAAAACTTTTTGTATAAAAGTTGGACAAAATAGAAAATTATTTAAAAAATAAAAGATAAAGTACAATATAATGATAAATTTTGATGTAAAAGATAAAAAGATACTATATCAACTAATTATTGACTCAAGGCAATCTTATAGAAAAATAGGTAAAAAAGTAGGACTGCCAAAAAGTGTTGTTGACTATAGAATTAAAAGAATGCTTGAAAAAGGAATAATAAAAAATTTTTACACCTTAATAAATCTACCAAGATTAGGATATATCCAACTAAGATTTTATATAAAACTCAAACATGCATCCCCTGAGAAAAAAAAGGAAATAATAAATTATTTCATTAAAAGTAAAGAAATAGGAATAGTACATTCAGTAGAAGGAGATTTTGAATTAGTTGTATATTTATATATAAAAAAAATTAATGATGCATATACATATTGGGAAAAAACTCTAAAAAAATATAAAAAATTTTTTTCAAAACAAATATTATCCTATTATGTAAAAGAAGATCTATATAATTATTCTTTTTTAGATATGAAAAAAACAATTAGAAAAAAAATAACAACACTTTTTGAATATAAAAAAGAATTAAAAGTAGATAAATTAGATTTTAAAATATTAAAAAAACTATCAATTAATGCAAGAACTACTACATCAGAAATTGCAAAAGAAACAAATACAAGCGCTGTAACTGTTTCTAAAAGAATAAAAAAAATGGAAAAAGAAGGAATAATACAAGGATATAGAATAAATATAGATTTTCCAAAAATTGGTTTTAGATGGCATAAGATTGATATTGATCTCAGAACCTTAGATGATATAAAAAAAATAATATCACATCTTTCAAAAAACCCTTTTTTTGTTGCAATTGATAAAACAATTGGATATAAAGATTTAGAAATAGAATTTTTCTTAAAAGATACAAAACATCTACATAATGTTATTGATGAACTTTTAACAAATTTTTCAGAATCAGTTGAGAATTATAGTGTAACAAGAGTTTTAAAAACACATAAATATAGATATTTACCAGTAAAAATATAAATAAGAAGAATAAGAAATTTTTTACATTAATCCTACATCTGTTACTTCAGCTGATTCAACCATATCCATCTTTGAGATTTCTTCTGCGATTGGATCAATTCCACCAGCTCCAGCTTTATCTGGAATTACAACTGTAAGATTTATCCCTCTTAGGCCAAAAGCAACATTTTTTACTTGAATGTTTCCAACTTTTGCAGGAGGTTTCACAACTGCTTTTACTTCATTCATAAGTTTATTTAATTTATCATCATCTAATACTTCTGTTGGCATAATTTGAATGAGACCGACTACGTCACCCATAATTTTTTCCTCCCGTATTTTTTTTTTATGGTCCTGTGAAACTACATTTTGGACATATGTATTTTACACTTTGTTCTCTGCAACTATTACATCGACCAATTGTGTTTCCACAGCCAGGGCATTGAAAGGTTGCAGATCCTTGTTTTATTAGTCCTTTA
>Ga0272441_10003209_pt1 | contig 31508 bp, 28 predicted proteins | sample SSMProp6N_FD_193582 | JGI IMG/M metagenome (GOLD analysis project Ga0272441, IMG submission 193582) | Marine sediment archaeal communities from Little Sippewissett salt marsh, Falmouth, MA, United States - SSM-Prop-6N | ecosystem: Environmental > Aquatic > Marine > Wetlands > Sediment ... | reverse complement strand
TACATGATGACTTGGCGATGTACGAGAGCATGTAACTATAATTGTTTACATTGCAGTTTTGCTTCGAACCCATACGCCATTAATGAGATTGACACCAAAGGCGGAATGAAGATTGTCGATGAGCTTTATGAGCTTGGGGCAAAATGGTTTGGCCTAAGTGGCGGAGAACCTCTTGTAAGAAAAGACATTTTTGAAATAATTGAACATGCTAAAAGCCTTGGCATGAACGTGAGCCTCATAACAAACGGCTACTACGTTAAAGGAAAAATCCTTGACAAGCTCGCCCGAAACGAGGTAATGACTGCGGTTAGTCTTGAAGGAAGAGAAAAAACGAATGACCTTACACGAGGGAAAGGCTCCCATGCTATAGCCCTTAAGGCTATGGAGAATTTGTCTAAACACGGGATTTTTGATTGCATCGTAACTACCCTAAGCAGAAACAACTGCTCGGAAGTGGATTACATTGCTGAGCTAGGACATAAATACAATGCCACTCGAGTTGTCTATCATAATTATATTCCTGTTGGAAGGGCTCAGGAGCATCTGGATATGGCGCCTACTCCACAACAGTATGAAGTGGTCTTTAACAAAATTTACGACATGATGCAGGAGTACAAAGGAAAACTCAACATCAATGTATATTCCCCATTTTTCGCTCGCATCGCAAAGGAACGGGGCATGCCCGATTTTGAACACTGGTTCAATAACGTGTTTCTTGGTCAATGTTTCATTGGCGGCAGGTATATGGGATTGCTGGAGAATGGTGACATTCGTCCTTGTGGCTTTAATGAAGGCTACCGCATGGGCAACATCAAGGACAAGACAATGAAAGAAATCTGGGCAGATATGCAGACATCTGAATTCACCAATAAACTCAGAGACCGCAGAAACCTGAAAGGCAAATGTGGTGTTTGTGAGTATCGTGAGATTTGTGGTGGCTGTCGAACTCGTGCAGAAATTTATACTGGCGACCTATTTGCTTCTGACCCCGCATGCTCTTATATACCAAAAGTCTTGCGCGAAAAATAAAGAACGCCATTTTCTTTTTGGCTACTTATCTTTTTGTTCTGTAAACGGCGATTCTGCCATTATAATAGATTTTGTCTAAGGCAGGGGTTGCATGGATTGTTGAAACAACTTGTTGGGTGTCGACAACTACGAATTTAATGTTGTATTCGTCGATGTAGGTGTTGAAGTCCCTTGCTTCGATTGACAAATCCGTTGCTGTACTGAATTGTTGCTTTAATTCTGACATTGTCCATTGTGTAACTTCTTCAAACTCGAAGGCATGAACAAGTGTGGAAAAGGAGACGTCATATTTTTCACCTTCAGCTAAATCTCCAAAGGCATATCTGACTCTCAGGGCGTCTATGAATCGGCTGTTTAGGGCGCCGATGCTGAAGCCGTTTGGCTGTTCGTCGAATTGGAAAGCGGCTAATAGACCGTTTTCTGTGTCGAGGACTGCAACAGCCTTTTCATACAATAGGTCTGCTCCTTCTACTAGTACCCATTTTTGGATTGTGTTTATGAAGGTGGCATTGTCCCATGGGTTCTGCCATTCAAGAACTCCGGGAAGAAGTGCCTTATTAAAGTCGAGAGAAATGTCAAAGTGATTGTCGACTGAAAGTGTGACGTTTGCCATGCTTTTGTGAGCCTGAATGTTCCATTCAATGTCGATTGCATAGCTGCTGCTTGATAATGTTACAATTTTTTGTACCGTGAAAAGGTCGTGGGTGTACTCAGTTACTAGCTGTGCCTTGTCAGTGGAGTTTTGTCTCCAGTAGAGGGTTTCGGTGGTTTCAGAGAGGCGAACCTTTACTTCTTCGCCGAGATAATAATAGTGGACTCTGACCTGATTATTTGGGATAGTTAGAATCTTTGTCCAAATGTTGAAAACTCCCGCATATATTGCTTGACCAGCGCTTGGGTTAACTGGATGAAACTCTCGACTGAGGGTAAGATTGTTTTCCATTTCATAAAAGCTATACAATAATGCCTCAGCAACTATGCTTCTTGAGTATAACGGGTCCGTCTCTTGTGTTGTGTTGTGACCTGAAAAGATGTAGAACCATGAGCCGGGACTTCTTGTGGTAATCCCTATTCCATCAGGAATTGAATGGTCTTTCACCCAAATGCCCGCGTCGTAACTGGAGATTGAAGCTCTCTCATAAAATTGTGAATATGTTGCCGTTATTTGAACAAAGGCAAAAGCTTGAATAAAGAACAATGAAAAGGCTATGGCTATAGTAAAAATTTTTGTGACAAGCTCTTTGGTGCTAGGTTTTGCGATTTTCGGAATTATCTTCGATTCTAGGAGCAACAGTGCATTTTTGATGACATAATAGCTTGTCAATCCAGAAAGGATGGCTATTGGCGTAGCCAAGAAGTAGACGAAACGATGGTATGGCAATAAGACTCTGAAAAAGTATAGCTGAGACAAAAAGAAGGGAACAGCAAACCAAAAAATAATCAACAACGAGGATTTGGTGACTTTTTTCTTCTTCAACAAAATGAAGATCAATGGGATACCTGCTGAAGCTAAGAAAAGCGTTGCTCCCAAGTTCTTGAGTAGACCATCATAGGTAACTGCGGAGATAGTATAGATGTTCTCTTCCATCGAAAAGAAGATGTGCTCTATAATCATGTCCGCATATTCAATTAGCATTCTTGCGTACCATGCAAGCAGAGCTAATCCGCCGCCCACAAACACAGCGAAGAAAATCAGGAGTTTTCTTTTTGCTCCGATGGTGCTGACTAAGAAGGCAGGGATAAACAAGAGAACAAAGACGAATGTAACGAGTTGGTGCGTCAACCCGATTGTGGCGGCTCCCAGAAACAGTAACACTATCTTTGTGGATGTTTTGAGGTCCTTGTTCATTATGTAAAAGATGAGGGCAATATATGCTAAGCCCAGAAAGTTTGCATAGCCTCCCCAGAAAATCATCTCAAAAAGAGGGATTGACAGAATCGTGAAAACGGTTGAGGCAACTGCAACGCCTATGCCAAAAAATTTTCGACTCAGCAAATAGGTGACTAACAGGATTAGCACATTAAGGGTTGCAATCAGCAGTTTTATGAGAAAAGCTGCAACCATGACATCAAGGGTTCCTGCAAAAATTTGGAGCATAGCTACAATGGTGTGAAAGAGAGGTGGGTACCATGTAACTTCGCTGTAGCTTACTCCTTCATCTAGCACTATTCTTGTTGTTTTGCCTAGGTGTACAGCGGGGTCGTTTCCGGGTAAAACACCGCTTGTGGACATCTGGTGAACTGTAACCGCGAAGAGGGTAACGGAGGCTATTAGGACAAAAACCAGTTCCCACGTGGATAGTCTTAGCTTGTGCATTGATTATCCTCCATAGCGGCGTGATGTAACTATGATTATGGGGTCAGCCTATAAAAACATCAAGTTTCATGCTGCATTTTTCCAAACAGATACTGTTAACCCATAAGTATCCTGCTATGATGCAAGCTTCTTCAAATATCACAATATATCCGTAATCGGAAATACATCAGTTTTCCCAGCATTTTCGCCCAAGAAACTTCCCTTTTAAACCGTCTCGTCTCTTGTTTCGTAAGGTTGAAGTCATGTCGCATCTGTTTTGTGATTGCTGCGGAGATTCGGTTAAGGCTGTGTATCCATGCAAACTTGTTTTTCATGACGGCTTATCCTGTGACTTCAACATCTGCTTAGACTGCATGGACAATGGAACACTGGAAATAAATCTACAACGAAAACGGTTGGTTTCTAAAATTCTTCTTAGGCTGTCAAAGAAACGAGAACCTTCCATGAAAGAAGAGCACCCAGAATAGTGTTCACGAAACAGAACACTTTGTTCTAATCCATGGAACTATATTGCGCCTAACCAAGAATATGTGTGTGGAGTTGGAAAAGATGCTGTGTCGGATAAATCATGTGACTGTTAACGAGTTAAACGAGTTAGTTGAAGCAATTATAAATGCAAGTTCCAAGGTCCCTCGTGCCTAGAAACGGCTTCTGATTTAGTTTCATTTTATCATCTGAAAAACTGAGATATCTCCGCCAATGAAGACTTTCTGAAACTTGGGATCTCCCAGTAATCTCACGTATGTGTACTGGTCTCTGCAGACCACAAATGAAACGTCATACTCTTTCAACATATCCATGTAATCCCATGCAAAGAGGGGCTCCGAGTTTACGGTTTCCAGAGGAGCAGCAGCAAGTTCATCATATTTGGCATTGATTTGTTCAGGATAAGTCAGGTTTTGTGCATCAAAAACGCCAACAAGCATTTTGATGTTTATAGTGTGTTCCCAGGGTTGTCTGAAAAGCATTAGGACCCGACATGCATCCTTTTCTATGCGCTTAATCTCTGCTGGGATGACTTCTTGAAAGATTACTTCTCCGCACATCTTCTTAGATGGGTCATAAAACCCGAACTTTGATAGGGATGAATCTATTGTTGCATTGCCTTCTCCAGTATAGATTGGGAGCCAAATGTTGAAGAGGTTTGTTCCGTAGCTCTTGACCTGTATGTCGTATGATACTTCAGCAAATCTTACTCCTTTTTGGACTGCCACCGTTTTTTGGACTATGGAAAACTCGTCTTCATATTTAACAATCAAGTTTGCCAAGTTTTCATCAGCCACCAGCATGTTGGCTTTGACCATTTCCATATCTGACAATAATACTGTTTTACTGACTTTTGTTCCATTTTCGTTAGTCCATTCGTAAGCCAGTTCGGTTCCGTTATCTTGGAAATTAAATATCGAAAAAACTTTTCCATCCAATGTTGCTATGCTGAATTCAGGGCTGCGGCGCAACAGGTGTGGTCCATCGTCTCTAACTTGGATTAAATCATTGTCAATAAAGTAGTTGGTGTCAAGGAGAAGCTGCGCTGACTTGGCAACCTCTATCTCGTGAGAATAAATTAGGAATTCTAAACCCGCTGCGCTGAGGGTGGTTCTTTCGCTTATTCCAGAGAGCCACCATCCGTAAAGGTGATCGGCGACAAGAACAGAATCTTCTGGAGTATTATTTCGTAGCCAATCTATTGCTGTAGCTTCAGGTTGCCGTATTGTCGTGTACCAGTCTACTCGGTACATTGCGTCGGTTGGAAAGATAGACCACAAGGAAGCAAAAATGAAGATGAAGAGAATAGTAAGAGAGGTTATTGTGGGAAGTGTTTTTTTGATTTTGTTCCATTTTATGGTTACAAATCTGTCGATGCCAAGTGAAGCATAATGGAACAGATAGTACAGTGCCCCTGCTATTATTATGACTCCTGGGAAGTCAATGAAGTACATGAATCTTGAGTAGTCAGTGTATATGCCAAAAACGTAGGCTTGTGTCATAACTATAGGCACAAAATACCATGCTATTAGCAGCAGACCAACGCTGTCAATCCATCTTTTTCTGGATTCTTTCAGCATCAAGACTGTTGGGATGATAACAACAATCAAAGTCAAGAGCACAGGTTCAACAGAGCGGTTTGCGAGAATAAGGTCTCTGTTAGCTTCCAATCCTCCTAAAAGACCTCCATCTGTTGAAGCGCCTACATAGAAACTGAAAACCCTCAGCACCCACGGAGCCACCACCAAAATTCCCAGCGACACTGACACAACAAAGAAACGTAGCATGGTCAAGATTTTCATTTCTTTAAGCTTCAGGGCTTTTCCTATCAGCAACAAAACAAAGTATAGCGCTAAGACTGGAAAGAATATGAACAAACTGAAGGTGTGCGTTATTGTGATTGCACCAAAAAGCATCACGCCCATCAGCAAGTGTAAACGGTTTGGCTGCTCAAGGTCTCTAGTAAATAGATAGAAAATTATCACAATCAGGGCAAGGGATACAGCGTTCGTGTAGCCTCCCCAGCTTAACATCTCAAAACTTAACGCCGAAATTGTAGCAAAAAAGGCTGCCAGCAAACCTGCGCTAGAGCTTTTCCAGACACGATTAGCTATAACGTATGCAGGAAAAACGATGATTGAACTAAAGAAGATAGCAGCAACTAACTCGGCAAGAAGCAACGGCATTCCAGAAAAGATAATCAAAATGGAAACAAAGAAATGGAATCCTGGGGGCGTAGCAAGAGGTTCTCCTCCCATGTGATAGGGGTTCCAGCTGGGCAACTCTCCCGTGTCTAGTATCAAGTTTATGATACTGCCATGAAAGCCAATGTCCGAACTTGGAGGATACTCGTTACGGAAAACAACGGCGACCCTACACAGGAATCCAAAACTGAATATGAGTAGGAGCAGCAGCAGAGTTCTCTTGTTCCTCGTTTTGAACCACCATCTAAACTGACATGACTACCTTCTTTTCAGTTGAACAAAATTTATTGCTTTCCCAAAACACTACCACAAGAACCAAACATTATTGGACTTTTCACCGTGCGCGCAAGTCGTATATTACATAAAAACTCCAAATTATGCAAAATATATGGACATCAGGCAAGACATTAACTTTGAAATAATAGAGAGTTTCGAAAAATAAAAAATTGTGATGCCTTACCCAAAAAAGACCGTTCTGTTCGAAAAGGGTGAAAAGTGAAAAAATTTATTATTATCCATACAAATAGAGTTGTTGTCTACCATAAACTGATAGCTAATGGGGATTAATTGAAACTTATTTGAAAACAGTAACGAATTCCCTTTAGGCAGTCATCTAAAATTTTCAGTGTTTGTGGTTATCGAAAGAGTTGAAAATGAATGTCGTATGAAAAAGAATATATTCGTGGGCTAAGAGACGTTGCCGCATGTCAAACACACCTGAGTTTTGTGGATCCGCTAGGAGCACTATATTATGTGGGTTATGACATTGATCGACTCATAGGTCGAGTGAATTATGAAGAAGTGATTCACCTTTTATTATTCAGAAAACTTCCTGATGAAATTGAACTGCAAGCTCTTCGTCAAAAATTGTTTTCAGAAATGCAATTACCCACTCAAGTTATTAAGAACATTAAAGAATCACCAAGCAATGCTCATCCAATGCAAATATTGCGTACTTCGATTTCTAAGTTAGGTGAATGTGATGAGAATCCGAATGAGTTTTCTGAAGCAGTTAATATTGATAGAGCGATTAGTTTACTGGCAAAAGTTCCAACTTTAGTTTCAGCTATTTATCGAATTAGAAATAATAAAGAAATTGTACCTCCCAAAAGGGAGTATAGCTTTTCTGAAAACTTCCTTTATATGTTTAGAGGAAAACCTGCAGATGACCAAGAAAAAGAAGCAATTGATCGGTACATGATTCTGCATGCTGATCATGGGTTAAATGCGTCTACTTTTGCTGCTCGGGTTACAGCAAGCACGCTTTCAGATGTCTATTCATCAGTTACTTCTGCAGTTGGAACCCTCAGAGGGAAATTACATGGGGGAGCCAGTGAGAGGGTTATGCACATGTTATCAGATGTGGATAATGTCAAAGATGTGGAAGATTATATTCAAGGGCTGCTTTTTGATGGAAAGAAGATTATGGGTTTTGGTCATCGAATCTATACAGTAAATGATCCTCGATCAAGACATCTAAGAAAAATAAGCAAATCTTTGTGTCAACAAATTAACCGGACGAAATTGTATTACAAAGCAAGAAAGATTCAAAATGTGGTCCATAATGAAAAGAAGATTTTTCCAAATGTGGATTTTTATGCTGCTATAGTTCTTAGTGCAATGGATATTCCTCAAGAATACTTCACATTATTCTTTGCTTCAAGTCGAATAACTGGATGGGTAAGCCACATATTAGAGCAGTACTCAGATTCAGTTTTGCTTCGTCCAACCTCACGATACATAGGCGCTTATGGTACAAAATTTGTGCCAATTAACAGACGTTAATTAATGATGTAATGGGGAAAAGAGTTAGCTCAACTTTCAAATGTTAAAATTGAGTCATAAATGAAACTTAAGAATTAGTGAAAAAGATGAAAATTAAAGTGCATCACCTGTGGATACTTGCGGTGATTTGCTACTTAATTGCCCTAATTATGAGTTTTAGCCAAATGATGGTAGGGACCACAGTTTTTTCAATATTATATATTTCATTACTTGTATCAACAAAATGGGCGAATTGAGAAGACTAGGTTTGGGGTTAAAATTTGACCCAGTCAACCAAAAAGATGCATAATATTGCAGTTGTTTTGTATAGAACTTTGTTGATTCGATAGTTTGATTAATGTTCATATACAATATATGAATGATTCTAAAAATGCTCAATATGCTGCAAGATCCTTTAATTGGATTATTAGATGGTTTAATTTCAGGCGCAATAGCATTTTTTGTAGTCCTGCTTCTAGCCTTTTTTTACAGGTTCTTCACAAACGAAAAACTACCCACCTTCATCGGAATAGCATTCGGATTAGGTTTTTGGGGATTCACAGGAGGACTAACAGATATTTTTCAACAACCCACTGTAGGAGGGGTAATCCGGATACTTACCGTACTCATCTTTGTTGTTTGGGGCGTAAACACAGGCGACAAAATCTCAAATAAAATTCCCCAAAAAGGAATAGATATACTTAAAGGAATCCGATCCCAAAACAAAAAATTCACAAAAATCAAGCTTCCCCACCAACGACTAATATTTGATATTGCCTTAAAACCAAAAGTACCCAATTCACTAAAAGCAGAATTATCAGAAAGAGAATTTACTCTACCCGCAGACCTTCCCCAAGAAGCTATTATTAAACGAGTGAAAAGACGTTTGATTACAGATTGGGGATTAGGAGATGCAGAAATTGAATTAAGTCAAGATGGAAGAATTTCACATTTCTCTGTAGCAGCGAAAGAGGAGGGCCTTAGTGTAATTTTGCCAACGGGTAAAATAGCTATACCCATAGAGTGCAAAATATTGCCTTCTAATCTTACAATTGGTGATTTTGTTACAATCTTTATGGAGAATAAACATGTTATTGAAAAAACTGAGGTTAAAGGAATAGATGAAAAAAATAAGGTTATAACAATTTTTTCTGATCCAAACATCCTCAAAAAGATAAGTGATAGTAAAGCAAGATTAGTTATTGCTTTGCCTATCAGTGTTCCCAAACCTCCAGCTTTGAGTGTTGAGGACAAATCTGGAGTTATTGAGGAGTTCAAAACAGATACAATATTAAATTCTTTAATTGGAGTTGGAGTGGATCCTAAGGCAGCAAAAGAGATTGTTGATAGAGTTCAGTATAAGCTCTGTAAATTGGATCCACCTGTTTCTAAGCCGGTAATTAGGAAAGCTATAATCGAAGAATTAGAAAATGAAAATTCCGAAGCTGCGAAGAAATTTAACAAACGAAGAATATGGAAATAACGGTTTTTTGCTGTTTTGTATTGTCGAAATTAAATCAAATTAACGAAATGCCAGCAAAAGAATTTTTTGAATTTATCATGCGCGAGCATTTGTATTCTACTCATGCACCTGTTTCTGTTTTGGGTTAAAATTTAATCAAAAAAATTTAGTTAGTTACTAGCTACTGCTTCAAGTAATTGTAGGGTAGCATTGAAGATTTGGCTCTGTTGTTCTTCTCTCGATATTGTTGCAGAGTTATCACCCCCTTGATCACCATACCAACCAAACTGCGCATGATTACCACCAGTTATTTCGATTCTAGATGTAGAGACTGGTAGCAACTCCAGTGAATCTTCAATTTGAGAAGAACTTACTAGACCATCATTGGTACCATGAATTGTTGTTACTATCAAATTATTTTGTGATAAATCAGTTCCCGCTGCTGGATATGCTGCCCATAACACTAAGCCTTTGACTTCTGAGGGATTTTCATGAGCAAATTGAGCAGCCATTGTTCCCCCTAAACTGTGGCCACCAATAACCCAAGAACCAATCTGCGAATATGATTCAATCACTTCACTTGCAATGTTAACACCAAAAACAGCCAAATTCAAAGGCATCCTCACAATCACAACAAGATATCCTTCCGCAGCAATCCTGTGTGCCATTGGAGCATAAGACCGAAAATCAACCCTTCCACCAGGATAAATAATGAAACCCACATTTTTATTTGGAATTACTGGCTGGAAAGTAATCCAATCTTTAGTTGACACATTTACTGCCGAATCAGATTCCAATGCTTCATATGCTTCCGCCATTGGTGCAAGTGGAGTTTCAGCCCAAACCACAAAACCAACCAAAACAATTGTTATGGCGAGGAGAACAACAATTATTATTTTAAATCTTCGCTTCAAGAGATTCCACATTTATTTTTTAATCGAATTGGAAATAAGTAACTTTGCATTGGGAAGTGCAAAGGGAATTAGTGGTGGCATCACCGGTTTTTCCTGCATACCACCAATTCTCTAGAGGTTAATTTTGAATTTACAAACCCAAAACTCCTTATTTTCCCTGCTACTGTTAAAATTCAGTTGTTAGAATGTGTTGTAGCTAAACATTTCTTCAAAGGGTTTCTTCTTTCTTTGTTTTGGCTCTTCAGCAGGATAACCGAAAGTTAATAATGCAACAACCTTCCATTTTTCGGGGATTTTTAGCAATTCCTTGATTTTTTTCTTGTTGCAAGCTCCTACCCAACATGAACCTATCCCTAAACTCCACGCGGAAATAACCATGTTTTCCATCGCAATTGTAGCATCAATAACAGCCCATTTTCCTGTCCAAAGTGCTTTTGTGTATGCACATCCAACAATAGCAAGAGGAGCATATTTGACAAAACGGGCAATGAAATTATTACACAAGTCCTTCAATAAATCATGATCATTGACAACAACGAAACGTATAGGTTGTCTATTAACGGCTGATGGAGCCTGTCTACCAGTCTCAAGAATTTGATGCAAAATATCTTCAGGTATATCTTTTTTTTCATACTTTCTAATGCTTCTTCGACTGACAATCAAATCAACAGTGGACATAAAACCTAACACTTCCCTAAACCATCTTATTCCATTGAAAGTCTTTAAATGTTTGTAGATGGGCAGAGCACCTGAAAAAGGTCTGATTAACAATATGATCCTCATTGAATAGAAACATTGAAGGAGATACATGAAAAATCAAACTAAAAATTCAAAAAAATGTTTTTTGTGGGGATATTTCGAACAATATCTTCGTTCAAAGTATAGGAGAAAGCACATTTTCCTCATCAGGGTATAGCTGTTCGCTCAGTGATCGGGATTCTCTTTTCCATTCAAATTCTTTGTTCTTGTCATTGTTTAGAAATTTTGTTACAATACTCTTAGGAACTTTGTAGATGGAATCAATCATCCATGTTGTCTTATTTAGGAACACAATCAAGAGATAATCAAATGCATCATCTTGAATTTCAAACCTAGTTTCAAAGTCAATGTCTGATCCCAATCTGCTTTTAATTTGAATTCTATTCCCAAATTTCGAAAAAGCATCATATCCTAATTTATTTTTTTCAACCAACTCAAAATCAAACCTGACTGAACAAAACCATTTTGCATAATCAGAACTAATTTGATCTCCACTTTGCAACACTCCCAACTCTATTAATTGATTGTTTAGTTTTGCCATTTGCAGAATTATTTTTTCTACTTCCACAAATTTTGCTTTCTCAGCTTTCAAATCAAAACCTCCTATAGCGCGCGTAAGAATCTAACTTCTATGGCATATTCCAAATTGATTCTATGATGTACCTAGAAATATATAATGTTCTCAAGTGTTAGACTGTTATAGTAAATTTATGGAAAAGAAACCCCCAAAAAAATTGAATCATAGCTTCAAGTTGCTCTTTTTCTGAAAAAAGTTTAGTGGTTCAGAGGACCGGGTTTGAATCAGCAATGACTGGAGATGACCCCAAAAACGAAAGATATCTCCCGAACCTCGCTCTTTTTTGCGCGCTAGGAACCCAATATTTGATTGGAAATAGTTCTAACGGTTTACTGAATTGCGGTTAAAATGGTACCTTGACATTTACGGTCGAGTAATATCAGAAAGTCGTAGGACACTTAAGAGTTAAATCCTTTCGTATATCATACAAGTTCTGCTTCGCAGGGAGATTATGAGGGATGGGAGACGTCGAAAAAACCAGTCAAAAGGCAGATTCTGAAGAGAAAAAAGAGTGCTACTTTTGTAAACCAATTAAATGGAAACCCTTCGAAGTTCCACCAAAACTTTCCAAATTTTTGTACTCCAGAAAAAACTTGTTTATTGTTTTAATTATCGCAGTTCTAGTCTATTTTGTAACTTTTAATCAACCAGAAATTGTAAGAAGAACCTTAACCACTTTTGTTTTTGCTGCAGGCTGTTGGATGCTCGAAGTATTTCCTTTACCAATAACTGGACTTGCAATACCTGTAATACTAACGTTGTTAGGAGTATTTAATCCAAAAGAAGCCTTTTCTCCTTTTTCAAACTCAATTATATTCCTTATGATAGGAGGCCTTGTTTTAGGTCAAGCAATAAAAAAACATGGATTAGATAAATGGATTGGATACAACCTACTAACTTACTCCAAAGGCAAGATAGATAGACTAATTTTGCTAGTTATGGCTGCCACAGCCTTCCTAAGTATGTGGATGTCAAACACTGTAGCAATAGCAGTAATTTTACCGGTCATTCTCTCAATACTCGCGGCAATGCCTGAAGAGCTTGTAAACCTTAAACGCAAGATGCTATTAGGGGTCTCTATAAGCACATCAATCGGCGGCACCGCAATGCTCACAGGAAGCACCCCCGCAATGATAGCTGGAGCATTACTAGGAGAAACAATTCCCTTTGGATTCATTGAATGGGCATACTACGGCTTGCCTGTTTCTCTGTTAATATTAGCAACATCATTTCTGCTATTGAAAAAGTTGTACCACTCTCCAAAAATAAAACTAAACATAGATACAATAATTGAACAAAAAAAACAAATGAAAAAATTTACCTCCACACAGAAAAAAATACTACTAATTTTTTTGGGAACAATAGTATTCTGGTTCATGGGAAGCCAGTTTGAAATCTGGCTTGGATTGCCGACTTCAGTATCTAATGTAGCCATAGTTTCTGTTACCGCAGTTTTAATAATGTTCGGCTTAAACCTACTTGACCTCAAAGATTTACAATCAATCCAATGGGAATTAATATTTCTAGTCGGAGGCGGAATTCTATTAGGTGAAGCAATGATTGCTTCTGGTGCAGCCAGTGGTATAAGCAGTGCCATAGCAGCTATGCATGGTTCAATGCCTACAATAGTAATAATAGCCGTTTTAAGCCTAATTTCTCTTCTTTTAACGAATTTTATTTCAAACAGCGCAACCGCTGCTATTTTAATACCCATAGCAATCGAAACTGCAAACATTTTAGGAATGACACCAGTTCCTTTTGTAATGGCTGTAGCTCTAACAGCAACAATAGCATTCATAACACCAGTAGGAGTACCGTCTACGGCTCTAATCTACTCAACAGGAATTATTCCAAGAAATAGACTTGTTAAAACAGGAATTTTGGCTGCAATACCAGCGTTGTTGATAGTTCTTGCTGTAATTTACATCTTTCCAGTTCCATAGAAAAATCGCCTTAATAAAAACTGAAAAATCTTAAGTAAAACCATAATTGAATAAAAAACGGGTCATCACAATGTTAATTCAAACAATAAAATCAGAAATAGTTTCACACCTTTCATACATCATAGGTAACAACAATGAAGCAGCAGTAATCGACCCCAGAAGAGACTGCAAAGTTTATCAAAAAATTGCCAAAAACTGGGGAGCAAAAATAAAGTACGTTTTTGAAACACATAGAAACGAAGACTACGTAACCGGCTCTTTAGAATTAGAAAAGCTCACAGGGGCTACAATATTTCATGGTCCCGGACTATCTTGGGGATTCGGCAAAATTATCCAAGACAATCAAGAAATAATGGTAGGTTCACTAAAAATTAAAGCACTGCACACTCCTGGGCACTCTCCTGATAGCACAAGTTATGTGTTGTACGACTTAGAAAGTGGAGAAGAAGCGGTAATGGTATTCACAGGAGACACACTTTTCGTAGGAGATGTAGGCAGAACAGATTTTCTAGGAGAAAAAATGACTCCTGTAATGTCGGAAAAATTGTATTATAGCATAACTGAGAAACTTTTCTCCTTAGGTGACGGGGTAATAGTGTGCCCAGCTCACGGTTCAGGGTCAGTATGTGGTGGCAATATACGACAGAGAGAAATAAGCACAATTGGAATAGAAAAGAAAACAAACCCAATGTTGAACCTAAGCAAAGAAGATTTTATCAAACAAAAAACAAGTGAACAGCACCAAACTCCCCCCTATTTTAAACAAATGGAGAATTACAATCTTAATGGTCCACCAATATTAGGTGAAATACCTACTCCGCATCCTCTAATTCCGTCAGAATTTAAGAGAATTGCTCAGAACGCTTACATTATCGATACAAGAACCCCCGCAGCTTTTGGAGCAGCTCACATAAAGGATTCTTTTAGTTTAACTCCTAAAAGATTACTAAATGTAGGCTGGGTTGCAGACTACAACAAACCAATTTTGCTAGTTGTTGAAGATTTACATGCATTGGATTTTGCAGCAGATAATTTGTTTAGGCTCGGTTTAGATAAAATTGCAGGATACTTAGAAGGCAGCATAGAAGCGTGGTATAAGCAAGGTTTTCCAATTTCAAAGAACGGGTTACTATCAGTTCATGAACTAAAAAAAATGATTGACGCAAACCAAGAAATTACAATCTTAGATGTTCGTCGTGAAAAAGAATGGGATGACGGACACATCAAAGGAGCAATGCGCATTTATCTTGGGCACCTTCCGAAACGTACACATGAAATCCTCAAGGATAAACCAATAGTTGTTATTTGTAAAACAGGGAACCGGTCCAGCTTTGGAGCAAGCATATTGCTTAGGGCAGGATTTGATAAAGTCTATAACTGTTTAGGTGGCACAGAAGCATGGGCAAAAGCTGGGTTCAAACTAACAAAATCATAAAACAAAGTCTTGAAAAAACCTTAAATTAAAAACTTAACATCAAAGATATTCATGTTTCCTCTTGGAATAGAACCATATTTAGTGGGCGGAATAATAATCGGAATTGGAGTAGCACTAATTTACCTAATAACCGGGCTACATGCAACTCAAAGCAGCTTTTTCACGACAACACTATCTTGGTTATCTAAAAGAAAAAGTTTACAGAAAGACTCAAACAAAAAAGAAAGGGGATGGAGATTAACTTTAGCTATAGGCCTTGTCATCGGAGCATTGATTCACACTCTTACCCTTTCACCAACAGGATTTTGGACAACTTCAGTGCAATTATGGCGATTAATTTTAGGCGGACTACTAGTAGGATTTGGAACAAGATTATCCAGCGGATGCACTTCAGGTCATGGAATAAGTGGATTAGCATCATTTTCTAAAACATCTCTATATTCTGTGATTGTTTTCATGGGCGTTGCCATCATTACAGCCAGCATCGTTAACATATTGGGGGTTTCACCATGAACACAAGAAACATAATCGTACTAATTGGCGGCATACTATTTGGGTTCGGTTTATCATATAGTGGAATGACCAAACAAGAGATTGTCCTAAGTTTCCTGAAATTAGAAGATTTGGGGCTGATGTTCGTTTTAGGCGGAGCAGCATTAGTAACAGGCTTTGCAATAAACGTATTAGCAAAATATCAAAAAAAACCAGTTCTTGGTGGTGAATTCAAACCAAGACGCAGAATTCTGTCATGGAAAACTATAATCGGTGCAACCATATTTGGAATCGGTTGGGGAATTTCAGGTCAATGTCCAGGTTCGGCAGTAGCAAGCCTAGGTACAGGCAATTTACCAGTTTTACTTGGAATTTTTACAATGTTCATAGGAGCCTACATAAAAGAGCTTTTAGAGTCCTGAAATTCCAATCAGAGATTAATTCAATAAAGATAGAAAGTTTGAAAACTGCCTACTTCAGTGAATAAATCAACCAGTATCCAAAGCCAATATTACATATAGTTAGATAGTCCAGGGATTTGCACATATAGATCAATCGTTATATCCCCCCTTTTTTCCAGCAATCTGCTTTTTTAATAAGAATTTAATTGATTAACTCCCAAGTATTTATGGTGAAATAATTGGGTTTAGAGAAGTTAGAAATCAAATTTTTGTCAGGTGTAGATTCAACGGGACCAATTGATAAAAGGTGCTATACTCTTACCCATTCAGATTTTTCAGGTGATTTGTTTCTTTCTATTGGATTAGAGTTTGATAAACAAGCGATTTCAGGGTTTTATACCCGACTAATGAGAGACGAAATTTTAGCTGAATGGCTCAAACAAGAGGAGAGTTTTTCACTTCATGTATATTGTCATGTCAGTGGAGGAATTATACTGGGTACTGCTGGTTGGCGCCATTCAATTTTTAAACGTGAATTACCCCTTGTATTGAGATGTATTTGCAATGGAGACATCGAACTTTTTGAAAAAGATCCAAACTTGAAGAACAGCATTATTTTTGTTCATTTTAAATCTAAAAACAAAAAATATAACAAAGTCGAAAGATGGGGAACCCCTAAAGATTATTTAATAAAAAATGAAAGCTAAAGCACTTTTAGATTAATCTTTCCAGAAATCTTTTCCATCACAATAGGCTGTCATTAAGTCAATATCTACAAGTCCTTTTGGATATGGCTCAAAGAATGTTTGACTCAAAAGATAATTATCTTGAAATCTTAGTAGCCATGAGTTAAAAATTCCTCTAAGAGCACTCAGGGGTATTACTCCTGATTTATAATCATCCAATGACTTTAAGAAAAATTGTTTCTCCTCAACTGAAAGACTCTTCGAAAAATAGCCCATGCTGTTCATTAAAACATTAATTTGAGAACCACATCTAGGTCCTCGTTTTAGCGCTTTTAAAAGATGTTCTTTATACTCAATAATCAAGTTGTCTATACTATATTGGTCTCTTTTTGCTACAATTCTTCCCAGAATCCTCATTTCTTTCTCATTATATGCCTTGAGTAACAATTTATTTTCAGAGTGAAACTTCACAATTGCTTTGCTTGATTCTAACTTCTTTATTTCCCTGAAACTAGCTAATGTGTAAAGTTTTGTGAGAAAATGACTTTTTATATTTGGATTTCGAAGTCGACCTTCATCTTCTATAGCTAAGTGAGAAAACCTTTCTAAAACTGCCTTTCCAAAAAACCCAGGACCTTTTCCCTTTAATGCAGCTCCAGGTTTTATGCTAGTGTACCTTTTCGCATCCATTATTGCACTGGTTGGCGACCGCCCTTTCAATATGAAGCCGTCTACCTCCGGCAGAGAGTCTAAAAAGGAATTAACAAATTTTTCCATTTTTTCAGTAAAATCTAATCCCGTTTTTGGTTGAATAAGTCTCATTTTATCTTCATTCATTACTATACGCAATGCATCTCTAGGTGTTCCCAAACCTATCTCAACCTCAGGGCAAACCGCGATTACATTAACATAGGGAATTAACTTTTTAACAAAATCACTAGCAATTTTCAACCCATTATATCGACAAGTATCAATCTCAATACATCTACTAAGAACGACCTTCGGAGTAACAAAGCCTCTCATATCTGAAATCAACTGAAATAAAGTTTCTTACAGTTTTAACCCTTTCTAAAAATTTTTCCTATTACATTCACATTTGCAAGTTTCCAATTTCAATTTTTTCTACAATAACAATAAAATTCAGGTAATGCTAAACAAAGTAAAAGTCATCAATATTTTGAAACAAGGGGTTAGTCATGATAAACGAGGACAGAGTGAAAAGATTAAATGACCAAAACATTCGAACAGGCAACTTTGTCCTTTATTGGATGCAAGCAACTCAGAGAGCAGAATATAATCATGCACTAGAATACTCGATTTTAAAAACAAACAAATTGAATCTTCCTCTTCTGGTTTACTTTGGAATTACAGAATCCTATCCTGAAGCAAACGAAAGGCACTATTGGTTCATGTTAGAAGGACTCAAAGAAGTTCAATTAGCATTAGAAGAAAAAGGAATAAAGTTAGTGATTAAGAGAATTTCACCAGAAATCGGAGCCATTGAATTAGCTAAATCAGCTTCTATGGTTGTAGTAGATCAAGGCTATACGAAAACTGAGAGAAAATGGACAAAACATGTTGCAGAAAAAATCAAATGCCCCTTCATTCAGGTTGAGAGCAATGTTGTCGTACCTGTAAAAGTAGCTTCACCGAAAGAGGAATATTCTGCTGCAACACTAAGACCAAAAATTAAGAAAGTTCTTAGCCGTTATCTAGTTCCGATCAATTATACATTTCCCAAAAAAAATTCTTTGAAATTCGATTTTTCTTCATTTGAAATCAAAGATGTTGGGAAAGCAGTTTCTCAACTTGAAATCGAAAGAGAAGTAAAGAAAACAGAAACTCTCCATGGTGGAACCAGTGAAGGAAAAAAACTTCTTCATAATTTCATTGAACACAAACTAGACCGATATAGTGAAGACCGAAACGATCCTACAAAGCAATGTGTTTCTAATATGAGTCCATACCTGCATTTTGGACAAATCTCGCCTTTACACATAGCCTTGAGGGTTCTCCAAACAGATAGCCGCGGAATAGATTCCTATCTTGAGGAATTGATAATTAGAAGAGAACTTGCAATTAACTTTGTTTTCTATAATCCTCACTACGATTCGTTTGATGGACTTCATGATTGGCAAAAGAAGACATTAAGTGAACACAGTAATGACCCGAGAGATTACATTTACGGTGAAAGCGAATTGGAAAATGCTGAAACCCATGATCCGTATTGGAATGCAGCTCAAAGAGAGATGATGAGCACAGGGAAAATGCATGGATACATGAGAATGTATTGGGGGAAAAAAATTATTGAATGGACAAGGACGCCAGAACAGGCTTACAAGATAGCTCTTTTTCTTAATAACAAATATGAATTAGATGGAAGGAGTCCAAACGGTTTTGCGGGTGTTGCTTGGTGTTTTGGAAAGCATGATAGACCTTGGAAAGAAAGAGCAATTTTTGGTAAAATAAGGTACATGAATGCAAAGGGTCTAAAGCGAAAATTTGATGCTGATGCATATGTGAAAATGGTTAACTAGCTTAGTATACCATTGAAAAAAAAACTTATGGCTATTAGAAACATAAAGTAAATCATGTAGAAAGTGGAGATGGAGATTCTCTATTTTAGCTGCTATATTTTTTAGATTCTTTAGATTATTAGACTTACTATTGATAATGTTACAAATAATGTTAATGATGTTATGTTTAGCATGACTTGTTTTGCCAATGATACTTGGTTGTTTTTGTCTTTAATTATTGAAATTAATGATGCAAACAAGGGTAGTATTGAAAATGTAATGAATGGGGGCCAGTCAACGGTAGAATATGGAATTTTTAGAGTAGCAATTATTATGAAATATGTTGTTGCTGTTAGGGTTGCTAAGAAAGCGATTTGTTTTGCAGTTTTTTCTCCATATTTTACTACTAGGGTTTTTTTGTTTGCAAGGCTGTCAGATTTTTTGTCTGGTAGTTCGACGGTTATAATAAAAAATAGTCCATAAATGGTTAGTGGGATCGCGAATATGAAAAAGTTGTTGTTGAGTTGTCCTTGAGCTACGAAGTATCCCATTCCGGTCATGAATAGTCCAACTCCAAGCATTGTAGCAATTTCTCCAAGTCCTCTGTAGGCGAGTTTTATTGGGTTTGCAGTGTAAAAGTAGCCTAAAAGTCCGCCAGTTACTACAAAAATTGTGAACAAAAAAATGTAGTTGTATGTTATTGTAAAAATTATGTTTGTTATAAGTGAAGTTAGTAAAAGAAGGATTGCTATGTTAAGTGTTGTTTTTTGCAGTTCTGGGTGTTTATCTAATACTTTGGTTCCTCCGGAGAAGGGTGTTTGGTAAGAATTTTTGTCGGCTTGTTGGTCAAAATAGTTGTTACTAAAGGATAATGAAAGATGGGCTGTTCCAAATACGATGTATCCAAACAGGAATTTTGTTAAGTTGTGTTGTGTTCCTGTTTGTATTGCTATTATGTATCCTAGTAAATAAAGCAAAAACCCTAAAACTAGGAAATGTAACCGGGCAAGACGAAGAATCAATTTTATTTTTAACATTTTAAGTTAATATCAACCTTTTTTGCCCACAGAATAAAAATATATGCATTAAAAATCGTGGTTTTGTGATTTTTAATATTTTTGATATTATGTAGATTATGTGTGATTATTTGTTTTGTGTTTAAATAAGGAAAAAAGCATTAAGAAACAAAAAAGAAAAAAGTGGGATACAATAAGCCAGAGGAAAAAACCGAAAAAAGAGAAATGTGGAATTTTAGCCCCAAAAAACCTAAAACCTAAGCTTATGAATTTTGTTTCTTCCAGATCCATTTCCAAAACTCGATTAGCATTCAAGAGTTATTGGAGCTTGATCTTTTATTCTTATAAAATTCAATGAAGCGGGTAGAATATGCTAATGTTTTTGTGGGGCAGGCATCAATGCAGTGACCACAGCCAACGCATCTTATATCTTGGATGTTCTCCTCATTGATTGCTTTACTTTTAATGTCAATGGACATAGGACATGTCTCATTGCATTTGTTACATTGTATGCATTTTGAGTTGTTAGTGGTTATTTTCTGACCAGCAATTCTAGCAACTCCACTTAATACAGTTCCTAACGGACAATAGTAGCAGTAGCCTCTACCAATAAAGGCAACCCAGAAAAACAAACTGAGCATAAGCTCTCCTACAAGATATTTGTATGATTCAAGTCTAGTTATGGTATTAATAGTAGGTGTTATTGCTATTCCAAGTAGGTACATTACCCAATATGCGATAAAGAATAATGCAACTCCGAGAAAGACCCATCTAAGAATATTCATAAATCTAAGTGTTCGAGGTTTAATCATCTTTCTTTTTCCGATTAATGGAATGGCTGGGTCAAAAACCTCAGCGGCAAATCCATTGAACAGACAGATTGAAGAGCACTGTAATCGTCGTCCGTAAAACAGCGTTCCAATAAATACTACAAGGCTAATTGCCGTAAAGAAGGCTAAAGCTGAAACTATTCCGCTAGTTCCCCATGAGCTAATAGTGCTGACATATAGCGATGAATTAGTGTCTAGTAATTGTAGTGGGGTGGTTGTCCATGGAAGGGGCATCGCATAGTAGTACATGTCATAGTTGTTAACAAGTAATGGAATAATGATATGCACTGTTAAAGCCGCAATTATGAAACCAATAAGATTTTTTTTCCTCATGGTTGTTCTTTTTGATGAACCGATGATTTTTATGGTTAAAAATGAACCGATTAAAATGAAGGCTGCTTTTATCCAGTTTTCGTAGATCAGATAAACCCATGTAATAATTGAGGCAATGTTTTCAGGGGCTGTTCTTGCATATCCATAATTAAGTCCAGCTATTAGAATAGCTAGTAAAATGTAAGTTCCAAGAATTATTTTTAATAATTTTAAGTAAAGTGTGCTCTTTTTTTCCATCAGCAGCTTTTCCTGAGCCCTTATGTATACAGTTTAATTATAAGCTTTTTTAGATACTTTTAGCGCCTCGCGCTCGCATTAGATTTATAAACAAACATTCTTCTATCCTATAATATGAGCTTTTATCTATTGTTGAATGCAATAATAATTTCATTTCCCCTAATTTTTTCCTTTGAAAGAAGATGGATTAAATTTTACAAAAAACTGAAGCCACTTCTGATTTCATTGGTTATTGTTGGAATATTTTTCATTGCTTTGGATGTATTTGCCACGTCAAGGGGTCATTGGTCATTTAATCCAAATTATGTAAATAATATAAAATTTCTTGGTCTTCCATTAGAAGAAATCCTATTTTTTGTCACGGTTCCTTATAGTTGCCTTTTCGTGTATGAATCAGTTCTCCACTTTCTTGGAGACAAAAAACTGTTTTCCCCAAGAAAATGGCTTTTTACAATCATTGGCATCTTAATCATGCTATCTGCCTTTGCTTTTTACAATAAAGAGTACACATTTTTAGCGATATTATCTGTCGGTGTTTCGGTTCTATTTGTTTCTCTAGTAAATGGGGAACTGTTTTTCTCACGAGCATACTGGATTTACACTATATTGACTCTAGGGCTTTTCTTGATATTCAACTACATTCTAACCTCTTACCCAGTCGTTCAATATTCTACCAATGCAATCTCAGGTTTCCGTGTAACAACAGTTCCCATAGAGGATTTCTTGTTCAACTTTTCCATGCTAACTAACTATCTCACAATTTACATTTGGGCTTCAAAAAAGCTGAAAATTGGTAACAATTGATTTCTCTAAACAATTTTCAACTATTCTTTGAAATTAACCCTGCCGTGACTATTCCTGATATGTAGATTGTGGGGAGTCCACTTCCTGGATGTGTTCCGCCTCCAACCAAATATAGATTCTTCAGTTCTCCACATCTGTTATGAGGTCGGAAATAAAGCATCTGCGAGAGATTATGTGCGAGGTTGAAAGTTGCGCCAATATAGACATTGTAATCTTTTTCCCAATGTTTAGGCACAATTGTTTTTTCAACTTCTATGTGGTCTCGGATATCATTCATTTGAGTGCGTTCTTCAACTTTGTCGAGAACTTTCTCTTTGTAATCTTTTTCTTTGTCATCCCAGTTAATGTTACTTCTGTTATTTGGAACTGGAACCAGTATGTACACGGCAGATTTTCCTGCTGGAGCCAAACTTTCATCAGTAACAGATGCATTCTGAACGTAAAAAGAGAAATCGTCGGAAAGCCTTCCTTCTCCAATTTCTTCAATATTTTGGCGATAATTTTTTGCAAAGAATATGCTGTGATGCGGGGCAGAATATTTCTTGTCTACACCCAAATAAAGCATGAAAGTTGAACAGGAGAATTTTTTCTTTTCAAGTTTTTCTGGAGAATACTTCTTAACATTATTAGGTTCAAACAGATTAGTCATTGCGTAACCAAAATCGGCGTTAACTATCACTTTATCAAAATCCATTCTTTCCCCGTCATCCAATTGAACTCCAGTGACCTTTTTTCCTGATGTAATAATCTTTTCAACAGTTTTGCCAGTAATCACAGCTCCATTTTCTTCTTCAACTACTTTAGCCATTGCTTTTGGTATTTGATTTAATCCTCCCATAACATGGTATATACCAAATTGGTGTTCAACATAGGGAATCATCGTAAAAGAAGCTGGGCACTCCCATGGAGACATACCTAAATACTTGGACTGAAATGTGAAGCAGACTCTCAGTTTCTCTTCCTTGAAGTAATTTCCGAGGTTGTCAAAAATTGAACCCCTTGCAAAAAAAGATGGCAGAGCCCCGAAGAGTTTGGGGGATAGAAAAGAGGTTATGCTCGAATAATCTCTGTATAAGTTTTGGATTATTTTTTCGTATCTTCTTCCTTCTTTTGAATAGAATTTATCTAGACCAGTTTCGTTTCCTGGAAAATGCTTGTTTATTTCAGCGCTCATTTTCTCTTTATCACTACTGATTTGCATAGTTAGGTCTTCAAAGTTCAGGTGATACATAGGGTCAAGAAGTTTAAACTTTAGATAGTCTGTACTTTTTCGATCACAGGACTCGAATACTTCATCAAGGACATATTTCATCATCAAAAAAGTTGGTCCAGTATCAAAAGTAAATCCATCAAGGTGGATTGGAGCACTTCTACCTCCAACTTCATTTGCCATTTCTAATACTGTAACATCAAATCCCTGATGTGCCAATAGCATAGCAGAAGTCAATCCTCCAGGACCCGCTCCAACTATGCCTATTTTACTTTTGTTTGGAAGATTAGTTGCTTTTTGAATTATGACCATCTCCAGAAATAAATGGTACCTATGTTACTTATTAATTTGGAAACAAACTACTTTTATATGACATATGTCATATTCTATTTACCCACAAGACTAAAAAGCTAATAACAAAGAGGGGGCAATAAATGCCTTATAGTTTCATCTATGACTTAAATAAAGTCTCACAGAACACCGTAAATCAACTACTTGAAACTGCCTATAAGACAGGCGTAACAAAGTTACTATCAACAAATGCCAAGAAATTAGTCAAAATTTTCAAATTGGATCAACTCACTGGTTTGAATTTGGCTGAAGCAATAACGTTAGTAGAGGATTTCATTGAGGTCCAAAATGCAAATAACTTGCAAAGAGAAGAATTTGAGAAAGCAGAAAGTAAAGCATTACTTATTCCCCATTGTGCTAGATCACATATGGACAGACAATGTTTAGCAGATTTTGACCCTGAAATCCCTAGTTACAACTGCAAAGGTTGTTCTGATGATTGTATTGTAAATAAAGTAGTGAAACTTGGTAAAGAAAAAGGCTATGATGTTTACGTTATTCCTGGGGGTTCATGTGCAGAAAAAATTCTAAGGGATAAAAAATACAAGGCAGTCGTAGGAATAGCTTGTGGATCTGAACTAAAATTAGCTCTTGGGCTTTTGAAGAAAATGGAAATACCTGGACAAGGTGTAATGTTAACAAAAAATGGATGCGCAAACACAAAACTTGATCTAGAAAATCTGAAACAAATATTATAAGAAATCAGCCAAATAGTTTGGAAATGTGAAGAACTCATGATAATAGAACTCCTTGGGTATATTACTGTCTCTCTGGTCGTTTTTGTTTTAATGGAAGGGGTAGCTTGGTTTCTTCACAAATATGTAATGCATGGCCTTGGATGGTATTTACATAAGGATCATCATTATCCAAGAAAAGGTCGCTTTGAAAAAAACGATGCTTTTGCAGTATTCTTTAGTCTAATTTCGTTTCTGTTCATATTAACTGGAGTAGTTACGGGTTTTTCATTCAACTTAGCAGTTGGGATAGGAATTATTTTCTATGGAATAGGATATTTTTTAGTTCATGACGTTTTCTACCACAAAAGAATAAAAATTGGCTATCAACCAAAGAGCAAATACATTAAACGAATTTTAAATGCTCATGGAATTCACCATGCGATGAGCACCCCAAAAACTGGAGTAAATTTTGGTTTTCTGTACGCTAGTAAAAAATACGAAATTTAAAAACCATTTATGTGCCAAGCTAATCCCCCTAGGTAAGTCCTAGAGTATGACCAATTTTTGAAATTCAATTTCTTAAATCGTGGACTCCGAATGAGCAGTCATTCATTTCAGTGCCGCTTTCAGGGTTTTTTTTACCCAGTGATTGACACTACAGCAAGCACCATTCTTTACTGCTTTTTCAATTTCTCCATACAGTTCGTCAGGTATATTTACTGCTGTCAAATAAAACACCAGTTATAATTTCTTAATTTCTTGTATAATAGCTTTTTTGATGCACAAGTTAACCTTATTGGACATGTTGGAAGAAATATTTTTAGTGAACAACAAAAATTCCGTGAAGTATTTATTTCATTAATATAATATTAGTTAATGGTGAATTATATGTCTCATTCTACTGAAACTATGGGTGATACTCTCGTAAAATTGATTGATAAGTTAGCTGGAAAAGGGTCGGATATTAAACTTAGCTTTCAAGATTTGGCTTTAGACACAGGTTTGGTTAAAGTAAATGTCAACGGCTCAATTGTGTTAGATGTCCTTTATGTAGCAGATAAAAAATGATTCGTTAATAAAATGGTGCAACTTTGCAAAAGCTAGCATTTATAACTAACATGCTGAAGTCAGGCACAATAAACATCTCAGCAAACAAAGAAAATCTCTTTCAAATAACAGCCAGCAATAATATAATAGATTTTAATATTTTGGACAAAAAGTTTGTTCACGAACTGGCCAAAGATGCTGAAAAGCTATCCTCTTTTCGCCATTTGCTTGCTTCACTGAAGAATTTGGCTGGAGAATTACGGAATCAAGAAACAACAGTTACAATATCGTACAAGAATAAAAAAGTAATAACCGTAGGTTCTGATGCGAAACCAAAATTTTCTAAAATAATAACAGGAACAGCAGATATTGAAATAAATAGTCTAAAAAGATTAATCAAAATGGGGACATAATAGCTAAAAAATTTCTAACCTAAATCTCATTATCTAAAAAATTGAGGGCGTCGGCTATTGATCCGCATTAATTCCGCAAAATCTTGTGCAATCATTTTCTTCGATGTTTTTATATATTAAATAATATGAGTAGAGTTAGGGAATTCTGATGGCTTCCGAAAACTTTGGATTGTTAAAGTGGCTAAATATCATAGCGTTTGTAGCTGTTGTTATAGTAAATGGTTTAGCAGGTAGCACTACATTAATTGGAGGTCAAGATACTGCACAAGTCTCTGACAATAATTTTACCCTGATTACCCCTGCTGGTTACACCTTTGCAATCTGGGGAGTAATCTACACATTACTTGGTTTATTTGTAATCTATCAAGCGTTGCCAAGTGACAAAGGCAAAACTACAGAAAAAGTTGGGTGGTTCTTCATATTGAGTTCTATTGCGAATATTTGTTGGCTATTTCTTTGGCAATTTGAGTTTCTTGCTGTTTCAGTGGTTCTCATGTTTCTGCTCTTCGCGAGCCTTCTGAAGGCTTATCTGAACCTTGGCATCAGCAAGTCTTCTGTATCTTGGCGTGAAAGAATTGCTGTTCAGGCGCCTTTCAGCGTTTATTTTGGTTGGATAACCATTGCTTCAATTGCTAATGTTGCGGCTGCTTTGGTTTCACTTGATTGGAACGGATTCGGTTTAAGTGCAGAAACATGGGGGATTCTTGTCATAATAATTGCTTTACTGATAACTACACTTGTTGTTATTACACGAAGAGATGTAGCTTATGGGCTTGTAATAATCTGGGCTTTGATAGGAATTTCATCGGGCCAGAGCGGTAACCAGAATATTACTCTGTTAACACAAATAAGTGCAGTAGTTGTTGCAGCAGTTATAGTTGTAACCCTAATCCTTCAGACGTTAAAGTCAAAATCCAAGATATAACCGCAGATTTTTTTTGCTGTCAGTATATTTTACTGCCTGCACATTATTGAATTAATTTGAATTCTTTCTGCGGCGCTCCACAAATGGGGCATCTTTCAGGAGCTTCCCCTTCAACGGTATTTCCACAAACTTCACAAACATAATAATCTGTGTTTTTTGGCTTTTTGTCGCCTTCGAGAGCTTCAATTGCTTTAGAAAACAGTTTTGCATGAATCTTTTCCACTTTGTTAGCGACATCAAAACTCCATTTTGCCTTTTTGTTACCCTCCTGTTTTGCAGTTTCAATATACTTGGGATACATTTCATCGAACTCGAAAGTTTCTCCAGAAACAGCGGTCTTCAAATTTTCTAATGACGACTTTGTTTTCCCAATTATTTCTAAATGATTAAGGGCATGCACTGTTTCTGCATATGCGGCTGCTCTGAAAAGTTTAGCAACTTGGGATAATCCTTCTTGTTCAGCTTTTTTTGCAAAAGCTAAATATGTCCTGTTAGCCTGGGACTCACCAGAAAATGCATCTTTCAGGTTCTGAGTTGTTTTAGACATTGAAAGCTCACTTTAAGAATATAGAAAGCATCAAGTTAATTATTAAAAGTTCTGGGTAACTCTAAGGTCGGGGGATTAGATTTTAAATTCAACAATACTATTTTTAAGGAAGAAGAAGGAAGGGATTTGCGATGGATTTATTTCAAATTTTGGGTGTTACTTGTCTTCTACTTGTATGGAATTTGTTTGTGATACATTATCCAACTAAGTGGGTTTACAATTTTGTCAAACGCTACAGAGATATTCCAGCTGCATATATCGGAAGAAAGATTGTCCATATATTTTGTGGTGGAGTTACAGCAGTTTTCATTCCTTTCATTTATGAAGGCTATTATGAACTGGTAGTAGCTTCAGCCTTTGGCTTAGCTTTTTATTTGTTATTCAGGAGGAGATACAAACCGATGTATTGGTTCCAAATAAAGGAAAACATGTATGAAGTTCACTTTGCTTTTGCATATGGCACAATACTTCTGTGTGGTGTATTGCTCCAGAATCTTTTGGTGGGATTGATACCTCTGTTTTTTATGTCCTTTGGAGATTCTGCAACGGGTCTGATTCGAGCTGTAACCCAAAAACGGCATGTAAAATCTTGGGAAGGATCGTTAGCAATGCTCACAATCTGCGTAATAATCGGTTATATTTTGATAGGTCCCTACGGTCTTTTAGTAGGAATGGTTGCAACATTCGTAGAAAAAATCCCAGGCATAGACGATAACATCACAATACCAATGTTAACCGGAACATTAGTGTACCTACAAGGTTACTTTGTGTGATTCTCCTTTGGTTTTCCAAAAAGTGAGTTTGTTGGATTGGAACTAAATGGTAACGTTAAACCATTATACATCAATTATTTGAAATGACAAAATCTAAAAATTGACTTTTCAGAAATTAAAACTTGATTTAATCTATTTTTTGGGAATTAAGTTTATTTATGAAAATCAGATTTATCATCTAATCCAACCCGATAGTTGATGATGAAATGAGCGATTTTAATGGAAAAAGCAGGGGTCTTTCTCCAATATTTGTAATTGTACTAACTGTTTTCATAGATATAACGGGTTACGGAATTATCATTCCTCTTCTTCCTTACTATGCTAGTGAATTTGACGCTGGTCCTGCAGTTCTCGGTGTTTTGATTGCATCTTTTGCTATTATGCAATTCTTTTTTTCACCTTTACTGGGAAGGGTGTCTGATTCAAAAGGTAGAAAACCAATTTTGCTCCTTTCACTTTTTCTTTCATTTGTTGGATTTACAATTTTTTCTTTTGCAAACTCATTTTTAATGTTGCTATTATCGCGAATAATTGCGGGAGTCGCGACAGAAAGAGCAGTAGCACAAGCTTACATAGCTGATATAACTGATGAAAAAAACAGAACTAAAGAGCTTGGAAAAATAGGAGCAGCATTTGGTGCAGGTTTTATCATCGGTCCTGCAATGGGAGGGGTACTTAGCACATTTAGTTACGCTGTAGCAGGGTATGCTGCCATGTTCTTAACATTAGTAAACATTTTTTTTGTTTTGTATTTTCTTTCAGAACCTAATAGAGAAAGGGAGCAATCAATTGAAATCTCAGGATATTTAAAGGGATTCAGGGATTCAATAAAGAAGCCCCTTCTTGGGTCGACGCTTTTGATTCTTTTCATTGTAACTTTTGCTTTCAGTACAATTCCAGTGATTGTCCCGTTGCTGGGTTTGGAGTTGTTTAATTTTGATTCTTTTCAATTGTCAATTGTTTTTATTTACATTGGTTTAATTCAGATAGTTATGCAAGGTTTTTTGATAAGTTTGCTCTCAAAAAGATTTGGAGAAGAAAAATTAATTGCGTTAGGTCCAACATTAATGGCAATTGGGGTTATTGTTATGCCTGTTTTTCAGAATTTAGTTATTTTCTATTTGGCAAATTCTTTGCTTGCTGCAGGTTTTGGCTTGATTAACACTTCTATTCCTGCTTTTCTTTCAAAAAGAAGTTCTGGTTCGGAGCAGGGCAGTGTGTTGGGCATATTGAGTTCTGTTGCTAGTATTGCAAATATTCCTGGACCGTTAATTATAGGAGTTGTATATGATGTTGCGGGCTCATTTGTTCCCTTTGCATTCAGTTCAATTATGTTAGCTATTTCATTTTTAGTAGCTTGTAGAGTTTATAGTGCATGTAAACTCTTTAGGTAAGCAAATAAAGGTCTTCAATAATTGTATGTAATTCAGGCGGATGATTGTTTGAAAAGGCTAGTCGTTTATTACTCGAGAACTGGAAACACAAAATTTGTGGCAGAAAAAATTGCTAAAAATCTCAATGCTGATTTGTGTGAAATTTTAGATAAAAAGAATAGAAAAGGAAAATTAGCATTCCTAACTGGAGGATATGCAGCCCTAAGAGAAAAACTAACAGCTATAGAAGTACCAAAGTCAATCGATGACTACGAGTTCATAATAATTGGATCACCGATATGGGCAGGAAAGATTACACCTGCAATCAGAACATTTGTATCTAAAAACAATTTTTCTAAAAAGAAGTTAGCCCTTTTCATAACATTGGCTGGAAATAAAACTGGAAAATCATTGTCCAATTTCAAAAAAGCAATAGAACCTCATATTCCCATAGCAGAATTTGCAATAACTGATAATTTGAAGAACCATGAAGACGCGGAAGAAAAGATCAAGTATTGGTGTAATGAACTTTTGGAATAAACATAAAAATACACTATTGCTTATCTAAAAAAGATAAAGGGGGCTTCAGTTTCCTGAAGCTTGTTTTTTTTAGAATGGTGCAAAGACTCCGATGAAGACTAGCCATGATAGGATTGATTTTGCCACGAAGCTGAGTATGATGTAGAATCTTTCGCCGTATAGGTAGTCTTTCCAGCGTCCAACACCCTTGTATTGCAGAACCATGTTTATTGCGAAGATGTTGAACATGAAGAAGTAGATGAACAGTATCATGTAAACGAAGGTTGGAGGGTCCAAGCCCGTGGATTGGATGGCAGCAACGAAGTAAGCGTAGAGTACAACCCATGGTGTGAATCCCGAAATACTGCCAAAAATAAAAGCTGACCAGCTTGTTTTCTCAGTTTTTTGGTTTACAACTTCCATCAGGTAACCGAACAGTATCATCATTGCATTCAACACAAAAATCATGACCAGCGACCAGAAATCCCAGACACCCAAGAACAGCGAAATAAGCACAATCATTATGGAACTAGAGAACGCGTATTCGTACCATCGGTATGGGTTAATTCCTTTTTTGAGGTTTTCGTTGTACTTTTCATTCTTAACGAATGCTATAATGAAGTGAGCTAGTGCAGACATCAGTGGAAAGGAGGCTACAATGATTCCTAAATATCCTATTGTGAATAGGACCTGTGGGTCTGGATTTATTTCTATTTGAAATGGTGGACCTTCAATTATCGTGAATTTTGGGTAGAATGTGTAAATGCTTCGTTCCCATTCAAGCTGTGTTCCCAATACCAGCATTAATAGTCCTTGGATAAGATGCAAAACACCTGCAGCAATGTTGAAGCGTTTCAGGTAGTTGAAAGAAATCGGTGACTTCGCTATAATCTTTTTTCTTTCCTCAGAATTCATAGTAATTAGTATTCTTGAAGAAATTAAAAATTTTTGCTTTAATTGCCTAATGAGAAATCATACGTACAACACGTTGTGCTTTCAAAACCGAAACAATTGGGTTTTGGGATTAAATCTTAACCTTCTCTCTTTGCCTCTTCTGAGTCTATTTCCTCTCGTATTGTCTAAACTCAGCTCTCCACTCTTCTATAGAAAAAAATGAGCTATTAAATAAAGCAGAGAGTCTTCAGACAATCGGATTGAATATAGTTAGAAATTTGGAGAGGGAAATTACTGAACTTTGTAATGAAATTGATAGCACAGAGGAGTTTTTTCCATAACAAGAAGCAACAGTAATGATGATTATTTAGCCAACGAGAAATCTAGTACTGAATCATATTCGTTCTTACGTAAATTATCATAAGCTTGAAGAATAGGAATAACGAGTCCTCTTTTATTTATACCCAAATTTTTATAGTTTTTTGAACTAGTATATGAAATCATGAACTCGTGATACTGTTTTTAGATTAAGAAATTACTAATATTGCAAATGCAAGATCTTTTTTAGATTAGA
>Ga0272441_10003208_pt1 | contig 31514 bp, 27 predicted proteins | sample SSMProp6N_FD_193582 | JGI IMG/M metagenome (GOLD analysis project Ga0272441, IMG submission 193582) | Marine sediment archaeal communities from Little Sippewissett salt marsh, Falmouth, MA, United States - SSM-Prop-6N | ecosystem: Environmental > Aquatic > Marine > Wetlands > Sediment ... | reverse complement strand
ATGTAAACGACTCTTATTAGATATATAAATTAGCTGTCCAGTCATTTTCAAGTGTATAAGCAAAGACAAGTTCTTGGTTAGGTTGATGATAATACCTTTGCCCCGACGTTTAATTTCTAAAACCTTTAAGCCTTTTATTTGGGCTGATGTTATATTTTTATCTAGAAGCAAACTTTTTTTATGTTTTTGTTCAATATCAATAATCTTTTGACCAATAATATGCTTGCTCAAACCTCTTACTACGGTTTCTACTTCTGGCAATTCTGGCATAAGTAACTTATTTAATCGCTAGGGCCTTGCCCCCAAGGGGTATCTTGGTCACTTGGGCCGGTCAACCAAGGTGGGTCTTCTGCAGGAGGTGGCTCAGGCTCTGGTTCGGGTGGTTTATTTGATGGTTGATTATTTTCTGGTTCTTCGTTCGAATATGGCATGGAGGTGTCCTCGGGTTCTGTTTGGCTTTCTTCAGGTTCTTCTAATATTTCGGGTGTTTCCAATTGATAATACTGGCTAGTATTAACATAAGATACATAAATACTAAAAATAATTAGCCCTAATACTACAGCAATGATCGACCAAGTTATAATTCCGGAATAGTCGGGTTCTTTCATAAAAATTTAATTTAGTTTAACGGGTTTGGTGGCGCCCCAATTAACACCCGACTCTATATTAACAATAATTGGGACATCGAGTTCGTATACATTTTCCATAATAATTTTTACTAGTTTGCTGACTGTTTTTATATCTTTTTTGGGCACTTCAAAAACTAATTCGTCATGAACTTGCAAAAGCAGCTTTGATTTAGGGCTGGTTTGAGGTAATTTTCGGTCGATTTCTATCATGGCGGCTTTGATGATGTCGGCAGCGGTGCCTTGAATAGGCATATTGATAGCGGCTCTTTGAGCAGCCTGGCTAACAGCTGGTATTTTGGAGTCGATATCTGGCACAAACCGTTTGCGCCCAAACAAAGTTTCGACGTATCCGTTTTTTTGAACGAAAGCAATAGCATCCTTCATATATTTACGGATGTTAGGGTATATTTCAAAGTATTTATCGATATACTTTTTAGCTTCTTTAACACTCATGCCGGTATTGGCTGCTAACCCATATGGGCTAACCCCATAAATAATCCCAAAGTTAATGGTTTTGGCATCGCGTCTTTGGTCTTTGGTAACTTTGCTGGGGTCAATGTTGTTGATTTCGGCAGCTACTTGAGTATGAATATCTTTGTGTTGCTTAAAAGCTTCGATCATAAAACGATCTTTTGATAATGAAGCAACAATTCGCAGTTCTATTTGAGAGTAGTCGGCCGATAAAAGCTCAAACCCAGGTTTAGCCACAAAAGCTTTACGAATTTCTGCGCCTAAACTAGAGCGGATAGGGATGTTTTGCAAATTAGGGTTAGAAGAGCTAAGTCGGCCGGTGGATGTGTCTTGAGCGTAGGTAGTGTGCAGGCGTCTATTTTTATCGGCCAGTTTGGGCAAGGTTTCTAAGTAAGTGTTCCGGATTTTTTCTAATTTTCTGTACTCTAATATATTTTTTATAACTGGGTGTTGGTCGATGAGTTTTTCTAATTCGCCCACAGCGGTTGAATAGCCGGTTTTGGTTTTTTTAATTCCTTGGGTGGGTAGTTTTAAGGTTTCGAAAAGAATGCCTGAGAGCTGAATGGGGGAGTTGATATTAAAATCGCTCTTAGTTTGTTTATAAATAGTTTTAGTAAGGTTATCTAGTTTGTTTGTTACCTTCGAATTTAAATCGTTTAGCAACTCGATGTCTAAAAGTATCCCAGTCTTTTCCATCTGCCGCAAAATTGGCTCTAAGCTCTGGTCTAATTTTTCTGTGTAGCTAAGGTGTTTGGGTCGAGAAGATGGAATGGGGGCGTCTTTAAATAAAGGAGTTTGGGTAATTGATGGCATTGTCCCATTAGGTATTTTGGTTACTAAACTTCTAAATCCTAGACTGGTAAATAATCCTTTAACTTGCTCAGCGTCAAACTCTTTGGCCTGAGATTGTTTTAAATCTAGTTTAATTGGGATGTCAGTTACAATAGTGGCTAGTTGTTTGCTTTTGAGGGCACCAGGTCGATTTTCGGTTAAAAGTTTTTTAGTGCGATCAGGCAAATCGTCTAAATGTTTATATAGATTGTTGATGTCTTTGTATTGTTGTAGTAATTTTTTGGCCCCAATTTCGCCAATGCCTGGCACCCCGGGGATGTTATCGGATGGATCTCCTCGTAAGCCTTTAAAGTCTGGGAACTGTTTTGGCGAAAGCCCTTTAGTCTCTAAAATTTTTTGGGTGTCATAAATTACAATATCCGAAAAGCCTTTGCGAGGAGCATATACAAATGTATGGTCATTAACTAATTGGAGTGCATCCATGTCGCCCGTGGCGATATAAGTATCGATATTTTCAGGGACTTGGTTAGCCAAGGTACCAATAATATCATCAGCCTCAAACCCGTCTTTGGTGAACACGGGGATATTAAAAGTTTCAACTAACTCTTGGATTAATGGAATTTGGCTATAGAGCTCTTTAGGAGCCTCTACGCGGTTGGCTTTATACTCTTTGTAGTCGGCATGTCTAAAAGTTGGTTTGCCTGTGTCAAAAGCCACCACTATATAATCGGGGTCTAGTTTAGTAAAAATACTTAACAACATCACAGCAAAGCCATAAACTGCTCCAGTTGGCTTGTTGTCTGGGGAAGTTAGGTTAGCCCGGGATAGAGCGTGATAAGCTCTGTGAATTAAGGCGTTGCCATCGATTAAAACTAACTTTTCTTTATCCTTTGCCATACTATAATTATACCTTGGCCTGTCTTAAAGTGTAGGCTTGAGCGTGATCAAACAGAGGCTGAAAACAGCTCCTAGAGCACTTTTTATTGACAAGAGGTTAAGTCTTTGATATTTTTGATAAATAATCTCATGTTGGTGTGTTGATAAAAAGGAGGCACTTTGATGTCAAACAACGAGAAAGACACTGATGTCGTCGTCTCAACAACTTCTTTCGATGACGATGGAGGTGGCGCTTTTATCTCAGGGCTTGGTAGTAGAACCCCTGTATATGGTTGCCCTGGGGGTTACAAAATAGGGAGAGGGGGAGATGGTCCTGGGGACTAAAGAAGGAAGCGCTGAGACTTATTTATTTTTTTATTAACACATAAATAGTTCTCAGTTTTCAGAGGGAGAAGACTGGAAGATGAGGTTAAAATAAAGGGGTTGTTGCTTTGCTGCTAACAACCCCTGTTTTTTTGATTGGCTTTTAATTTTTAGTTGAGAGTGTAGGTGATGGTTACGGTTGAGGTAATTATAGTAGAACCTTCTTCTAACCCAATTTCTGTAATGGTTTCTCCGCCGCCTAGCCCGTCTAGGTATTTATAATAAATTGGTGAAGAAGAATCTTGATAATTTCCCTCTTGGATGGAGATTATTTTACCTAGCTTAGCTCCACTTAAATTAGCAAGAGATTCAGCTTTAGCTTTAGCCTTGGCGATGGCTTGTTCTCTGGCTTCGTCTTGGATTTCGGTGATATCATCTACAGTAAAAGCTACTTTGTTAATTTCTGTTACTCCTGAATTCCCAAGAGCTTGAACTATAGCATCGGCATCTTCGAGTTTTCTAACAGTAATTTCTAAATAATGACGAGTGTTGTAGCCTAATAACTTGGGTTTATTTCTTAAGGAATAATCGTAGTTGGGGTTAATAGAATAACTAGTAGTTTTTATGTCTTTAGCCTCGATGTTAAATCTGGCTAAATCGTTTTTTATCTGAGCCACTTTTTCGCCGTTATTTTTTTGGGATAAAGCCACATCTTTAGCTTCGGTGGTAACTCCAAAATTTATTTTAGCTACGTCTGGAGTAGCGTAAGCCTCGCCAATTTCTGTAACACGTAAGCCTTGGTCAACTACAGAATCTCCAGCCGAAACCACAGGCTGATTTTTGGTGGCTATGGCAGTTATGGCAATCGCAGTCATTAATGTAGAAATTACAATAAGCACCCATAACCAACTATTTTTAGGCGGGACTTCTGGCTTTTTGTCTGGTTCTATAAAATCATCATCGGTAACCAAAGGTTTGGAATCTATTTTTGGTGGCTCTGGTGGTGGGGTAGGGGCAACTTCTGGAGCAGGTGGGGGAGGCGGCGTGGCTGGTTTTGGTTCGATTGGTTCCTGAATGGGTGGGGTATTGTTCAAATCTGGTTCTTGAATTGGCATTTGCCCCCAATCAGAATTATTAGATGGTTCAATAGGGTTAAGGTTTTCGTCAAATTCCATAGTTTGCACTCCTTATTTAAATATATCTTTATGACTGACTATTATGACATAGATTGTAGTATATTCTCAACTGTCGACCTCTCGTTGTAAGGGGTTTTTTTGCCATCTTTAATCATAACGGTTTGTGCTCCAATAGCGAGCAATAAAACAGTGTCGCCAGGCTCGGCTATAGACAGGGCTTGTTTAATTGCATCGGTGCGGTCGATAATAATTTTTAGATTATTGTCTTGTATAAATTTTTCTGGGTTAATACCAGTTTGGATTTGATTGATAATGTCTTTGGGGTCTTCGGAAGCAGGATCTTCTTCGGTTAAAACTATATAGTCGGCATATTTAGAAGCAATTTGGCCTAAGATAGGGCGCTTAGTTTTGTCTCTGTCACCAGCTGCCCCAAACACAGCAATTAACTTATTTCTGGTAATAGGTTTAAGAGATTCGAATACTTTGGTAAAGCCGTCTGGGGTGTGAGCGTAATCGATAACAATATTGGCGCCTAACTGGTTGGGGATAGATTCCATTCTGCCAGGGATGTGCCAAAGGCTTTCTAACCCAGCCTTAATGGTGTTTAAATCTATACCCAAAGCGTAGGCAGCTGCGGCAGCAGCTAGAGCGTTAGATACGTTAAAATGGCCAACAAGTTTTAGTTCAATTTCGGTTTTGTCTCGGGGGGTGTTAAGAGTAAATTTAGTACCAGCCTGAGTAAGTTTTAAATTGCTTGCCCAAATCGATTGATCAGGAGATTTAACAGTGTGGATGTTATCTATGGCAAAGGTGTGGGTTTCGTCTGAGGCAAAAGATTTAAAGTAGTCTTGGGCAGGATCGTCGGCGTTAATGATAGCCACTTTAGGCATGTTAGGCTTCCGTAAATTGTTGGTTAAATTTTTAAATAACAAACCTTTGGCTTCTTTGTAGTTTTCCATGGTCTTGTGGTAGTCTAGGTGGTCGTGGGTGAGGTTAGTGAAGACGGCTACATCGTAGAATATGCCCCACGTGCGATGTTGTGATAGGGCATGAGAGGTGGTTTCGACAATAGCGTATTTACATTTAGCATTAACCATTTGTCGAAGCAGTCCTTGCAAGGCGAATGGTGTAAGGGTGGTCATTTTGGTTTCGTTAACCCACTTTTTATTCCCGGTCCACATATTAATGGTGGTGGCTAGGCCAACTTTGCTTTGATTAGCTTCTAAAATGTGTCCCAAAAAGTTAGCTACAGTGGTTTTGCCGTTGGTTCCAGTGATACCGATTACAATCATTTTAGACGAAGGAAAGCCATGCAACATAGCAGCGGATATTCCTTTTGATCTGTGGTACAAATCTAGCAACCAAGGGGCTTGGTCTAATAGGGGTTTAAGCAAAGATTTTATTTTTTTCATTATTTTTTAAACAGATTAATAAATTTGTAAAATTTAAACCAAGTTTTATCTAAGGGGAGTTCTAGGGCGCCAATGTATTTTTTAGCTTCACCACCAAATCCTAATTTAAAACGAGTAATCCCTGCCCAACTAGGCTTCTTGCTGTCTGTGTTAACGCCTCCCAGATTATAATATAAGCAGCCTCTGTGTTTAGCTTGTTGGATAGCTGTCCAGTGCATGGCATAAGGAGCCATTTTGTCGCGATGACGCCAGTTTGATGCACCATGAAGGTAGGTGGCAGTTTTGCCAAAGAAGGTAAACAACCCAGCGGCTACTGGCGCATCTTGCCAGTAGGCAATTAATAACTCCATGGCATTTTTGTCTCCCAAAGTTTTTAGTTGTTTTTCGTAATAAGTGTTGTCGTGAGCTTTAAAATGGCCTCTTTCGGCAGTTTGGGCATTAAGCTTGTTAAATATACTAATGTCTTTAGGGTCGGTCGAAGTAGCTACTTCGATGTTTTTTTGAGCAGCTAGTTTAATGTTGTATAGAGTTTTAGATTTCATATTGGCAAGTAGTTTGTGATCGGGGGGCTTGATATCTAAAATCAATTCTTCTTGAGGTTGGATAGTTTTTAAAGATCTCACAAAACCTAAACTATGGTAAATAGATAAGGTGGTTTGATCTTTTTCTAGAATGGCGGGCTCGATTCGTAAAAGGATTAAATTAAACTCTTTAGCTAATCGCTGGGTTTTATCGACGATTAGCTTAATAGATTCGTGTTGTTGGTGAGCAGGAGTAAATTTATTTATCAAAATATCTCTGGGAGCATACAAAATGTATTTACCTAAACCAATGGATAGCCTAATAGCTAAAAACTGAGCAATAATTTTTTCATTATCGGTAACTTGGAATCTCCAAATAGTATTGCCCAAAGACTCTTGAAAATCTCCCCAGGCCCAACTTTGCAGTAAATTGCTTTTGGGGTGATGTAGTAAAAAGTTATCCCAACTTTTTTCGTCTAGCCCTTGGTTGACCGCGAGCTTCATAATATATGCATTATACTCGATTGTGATTTTTTTCGCTACAGGTGTGATATATTCTAAATATGATTATTTTAGGGATAGAAACTAGCTGTGATGACACAGCAGTGGCATTGGTCGAGAATGGGCGTAAATTGATTGGCTCGATGGTAGCCTCTCAAGAAAAAATCCATCAAAAATTTGGAGGGATAGTCCCAGAAGTGGCTTCTCGCGAACATTTAGAAGTTATTTTGCCATTGCTTGATAAGTTGTTTAAAAAAACTGGGTTAAATAAAAATGATATCGATGCTATTGCAGTAACTAATGGGCCAGGGCTGCTGGGGTCGTTGCTGATTGGCGTAAATGTGGCCAAAACCTTGGCTTATTTATGGGGCAAACCTTTGATTAAGGTTGATCATTTAATTGGGCATATTTACAGTGCCTTGATTAATAAACCCGAGGGTGGGCAACAGTTTCCAAGTTTAGCCCTAATTATTAGTGGGGGGCATACAGAAATAGTTTTAGTGAAAAGTTTGAACAAGTTTGAGGTAGTTGGTGGCACTCGGGATGACGCAGCTGGTGAAGCTTTTGATAAAGCAGCTAAGATTTTAGGGCTAGGGTACCCTGGTGGCCCAGCCATAGATAAGGCAGCCAAGTTTTTAGAAGGCCCCGTGTTACCTAGGCCAATGCTTAACCAAGGCTTGGAGATGAGTTTTTCTGGTTTAAAAACAGCTTTGTCTAAAATTAAAGACCAGTATCCCAAATCTGCTCTAGCTTTTGAATTTAGAATGGCAGTAACAGATGTTTTGTATAAAAAAATAGAAAAAGCTATAAAAAAATATCATCCCAAAAGCTTGATTGTGTCTGGCGGGGTATCGGCTAACCCAGTAATCAGAGACAGATTAGGGCAGCTAGCCAAAAAATATAATATGAATTACTATGTACCAGAGTTAAATTATTGTATGGATAACGCTGTAATGATAGCTCTGGCTGCTTATTTTTTGAAACAACCAAAAAATGACCAGTGGTATAATATAGAAGTCGAGACTAACAGCGTGTTGGCAAAGAAATAATTATGGCAGATAAAAAAGACATCCCAAAATCGTTTAAACACCAAGATAGAGAGGTGGAGATTTACAAAAGTTGGGAAGAATCGGGCTTATTCACCCCAGAAATAAAGCCAAACCAAAAGCCTTATGTAATTATCATGCCTCCGCCTAATGCTTATGACCAATTACATATTGGGCATGCTTTGTTTGTGGCGATTGAAGACGTAATGATTCGGTATCATCGCATGAAAGGGGAACCAGCACTGTGGTTGCCAGGGGCTGATCATGCGGGGATTGCTAGCCAAGTTTTTTTTGAAAAGATATTAAAAAAAGAAAAAGGTTTAACTAGGCACGATTTGGGTAGAGAAGAGTTTGTTAAGCAACTCTTTGATTTTTTGATGAATAAAAGAAGCATTATGGAAGATCAGTTAAGGAGGTTAGGGGCCAGTTGCGATTGGACTAGGAAAAAATTTACATTGGATCCAGATGTAAGTGACGCAGTAATACACACTTTTAAAAAAATGTATGACGATGGGTTAATTTATAGAGGGGAAAGAATAATTAATTGGTGCCCCAGGTGTAACACTGGCCTGTCAGATTTAGAAGTTAAACATCAAAATACTACAGGGCAATTAACGTATATTAAATACCCACTCGAAGATAGTGATAAATTTGTAATAGTAGCGACAACTCGTCCAGAAACTATGTTGGGGGATACAGCTGTGGCAGTTAACCCAAATGACAAACGATACAAAGATTTAGTTGGCAAAAATATTATTTTGCCGTTGGTTGAAAGAAAGATCCCAATTATTGCTGATGAAGCAGTTGATTTAGAATTTGGGACAGGGGCAGTGAAGGTAACGCCAGCTCATGATCCAGTAGATTTTGAAATTGGGCAAAGACATAATTTAGAGCAAATTATTGTAATTGGTAAAGATGCTAAAATTACAGACTTAATACCAGAATTTGCAGGGCTAAAAGCCGATACCGAGGCTAGAAAAAAAGTGATAGAAAAACTAATTGAGCAGAACTTGATTGAAAAAGAAGTTAAATACGATCACAGCGTAGGGCATTGTGATAGATGTGAAACTAGGGTGGAGCCGCTTATTTCTAAACAGTGGTTTGTGAAAATTGCCCCGTTAGCTAAGCCAGCCATAGATGTAGTGAAAGAGGGGGCGGTAAAATTTATGCCCAAACGGTTCGAAAAAATTTACTTTAACTGGATGGAAAATATTAGAGACTGGAATATTAGTAGGCAGTTGTGGTGGGGGCACCAGATCCCAGTTTATTATCTAGAGGCTGACCCAGAAAAGTTTGTGGTGGCTAAAAACTTGGAGGAAGCAGAAAGGGAATTAGGCGGCAAAGCTAAACAAGACCCAGATACATTAGACACTTGGTTTTCTTCGGGGATGTGGCCGTTTACTACCTTGGGCTGGCCTAAAGAAACTGCCGATTTTAAATATTTTTACCCCACAACTGTAATGGAAACGGGGCCAGACATTATATTTTTCTGGGTGGCCAGAATGATTATGTTGGGTTTGTACTGTACTGGTAAGCCACCATTCAAGTTAATTTATTTAAATGGTTTGGTTAGAGATAAACATGGCCAAAAAATTTCTAAATCTAAAGGCAACACAGTAGATCCATTGGATATGATTGATAAATATGGTTCGGATGCTTTGCGCTTAGGTTTGTTATTAGGGACAGCCCCCGGTAACGATACCAGTGTGTCGGAAGAAAAGATTAGGGGTTATAGAAATTTTGCCAATAAAGTTTGGAATGCAACCAGATTTATTAATTTAATGGCGCCTGAGTTTGTGGACATCAATGATGTAAAGCTAGGTGAGGCGGAAGCCAGGATGGTGAAGGAGTTTGATAAAGTTAAACAAGAAATCACCGACCATATGGAAAATTATCGCCTATCTTTGGCAGGGGAGCAATTATATGATTATTTTTGGCACACTTTTTGTGATAAATGTATAGAAGAATTAAAGCCTAAATTGGATCAAACCGAAACTAAAGATCAGGCTGTGGCAGTTTTGCACTACATATTAAAAAACTCCCTTTTGATGCTTCATCCATTTGTGCCGTTTGCTAGTGAAGCTGCTTGGGGGATACTTTATAGCGAATTTGGCTTACTCTTGGCTCAAGAATGGCCTAAAGTCGTTTGAGGGTTTGGCAATTTTAATAAAACCACCAGAGGGGAACTTAACTAGTGCCCAGGTTTCGGTTTCGGCTACAATTTTTCCATGGTAGTTAGTAGTGTAATTTTCTAGAGCATTAGGGGAATCTAGTGGTTCGTAACCTAATCTGTCTTGGAGCCAATCAATCTCTTCTCCGGTAGATATATTAAAGCTTTTGAAGGTAATTAGATCTGGCATTTGCACAATTACGTTATTATCTTCTTGGTACCAGGCTGTGCCACCAGCTTGGTAGGCAACTGACAAAGCAGTGCCACTTGGTGGGATAACATCTTTTACAAAAGGCTTGTCAGTCTCGGGGATGACTTCGGATGTGTTTCCAATAAGAGAACTGAATGGAAGCTCTGCTAGGTAGTCGATACTATTCTTATAGGATTGTGTAGGTGTGAGATTTTGGTTTATATCTTCAGAGACTTGGGTTAGATCTACTGGGGTATTCGATAAAGTCTCTATGCCTTCGACGCTTTGTTGAAGCTCAGCTATTTCTTCTTGATTTTCTAAGAATTCTAGAAGCAATTCGCTTTGGCTAGCAGGGAGAGTTTCTTTGGAGTAAGCAGTGGCGTTAGTACTGGCATTTATGTTAGGCAAAAACTCGGCCATGATAACGCCTAAGATAAGAAAAGTAATAGCTAAGTTATAAATTTTGGGCATAAAAAGCGCGATCTCCTTATCCAGCAGATTTCACCTCACTTTGGCTATACTGATTATACCAAAAAATACCACAAAATTGGGTAATTTAATCTTCTTTGGTAACTCTTTCGATTTCCTCTAGGCTAGTTACACCTTCTAAAGCTTTTAGTAATCCGTCTTGTTTAAGGCTGACCATCCCGCTTTTAGTAGCTAGTTCTTTAATCTCGCTAATAGTGGCGCCATTAATTACTGCCTTGATAATTTCTGGGTTGGTTTTTAGAATTTCGAAAATACCAATTCTGCCTTTGTAACCAGTACCTCTACATTTAGGGCACTTGGCAGCTTTATCTAAATTGGGTTTTGTGAGTTTTATCGAATTAAGATCGGGCTTGATAGATTCAGGTAATTTATCTAGCTCTTTTTTGATTTTATTTGTAGTAATTTCATCAGGAGTATAAGTAGTGGCACAGTCTGGACAAACTTTTCTAACTAATCTTTGGGCAATAATAGCCAAAATGGCTTCGATAAAGTATTTAGCTTCTAACCCTAAATCGATTAAACGAGGGATAGCCCCGGCTGCGTCGTTGGTGTGGAGGGTAGACAAAACTAAATGTCCGGTTAAAGAAGCATTTACAGCAATATTAGCAGTTTCTTGGTCTCTAATTTCTCCTACCAAAACCACATCGGGGTCTTGTCTAAGAATAGACCGCAGACCACTGGCAAAAGTATAACCCTCTTCTGGGTCGACTTGGCTTTGGGTAATCCCGGGCAAGCGATATTCGATAGGGTCTTCAATAGTGATCACTTTGTTATTTGGGTTATTAATTTTGCTCAAAATAGAATACAAGGTAGTGGTTTTACCAGACCCAGTTGGACCAGTATTTAAGATTAAGCCGTTGGGTTCTTTAGTAATTGATTGGATAATATCGAGATTATTGTGTGCTAAGCCCAATCCTTCTAGGTCGATGATTTTACCTTCTTGAGGAAGTAGTCTTAAAACAGCGGATTCACCCCAAGCAGTAGGTAAAATCGATACTCTAATATCGTAGTTAGTTTTGCCTTGTTTAACGCTAAATCTACCATCTTGGGCAGAATCTGTAATATTTAATTTTAGTTCTGATAAAAGCTTAATTCGGGAAATCAATTTTTTTAAAGTGGTATTTTCTAAATGAGCAACGTCTTGAAGCATCCCGTCAATTCTAAAACGCACACACACATTATTTTTTTCTGGTTCTATGTGGATGTCGGAAGCTTCGAATTCTGCAGCTGCAGCTAAGATATTTTCGAATAAATCGCTAGTAGAAATTTTTTGTAAACTCTGCGACCAAGTTTGCCAATCTTTAATAGGTTTGTCGTCTAAAAGGGTTTTAGCTTGGTCTAGGCTTAGATCACCTTTTTCGTCGCGAGTTGGGGCAAAAGTATCGTAGATTGATAAAAGATAATCCATACTAGATTTAGAAACTAGCACGGTAACATAATCGTGAGCAGTTTGTTTTGATAATTCTTCTAGGGCTTTGACAGTTTCTGGGCTTCTAACATCGCTAATGGCTAGATAAACTTTTCTGCCATCTTTTTTAAAAGCAAAGATCTTTGCTTTTAAAGCCAAGCTTTTAGGGATAATATCTACAACTCCAGCTTCTGGTTGGTAATTAACTAAATTAAGATAAGATAAAGAAAGTTTTTGGGCTAATTTTTCGGTTTGCTCCTCTTCTTTTTTTCTGTTAATCTTCCCAACAACTTGATCCACAGACAAACTGCCCTGATTTTTTAGATCAATTTTATCTTCTTCTAAGTTGTTAGTTTTTTTATCTTCGTCCATTTTTTTAGTTTAACTAATTCCTATAAAGACTGGTTCAAATAAAGTGTCGTAACCAACATCTAGTTTAGCTAAGTTGTTAATTACAATTTGATTAGGTGGAGTGATAGTAATTTGACCCGTAAAGAATAGCCGGTAACTATGGGTTTCTTTTGGAGGCACGACAACTTGATACCCTTTATACCAATTTTGGTCTAGCAGCTCATCGTAGGCTTGTTCTTGGTTGTCGATAAACACTCTCAAATTATTGGTATATTCTATTTCGTCCAAATTAAATACATCGGTTAAATTAGCGTATTTAGCTTCTTCTGGGTCGGTGTTTTCTAATTCTAGATAAATCATAAATTGAATGTAATCTTCGGGATTAGCTTGGATGTAATCACTCCACTCGGTTTCATCTTGAGTAGAATTATAGCATTCTTGTAAAAATCTTTTACCAATAAACTGCCACTTTCTGCATCTGGCTCATCTGGTTTTTCTGGCCCAAATAAGAAAGGAGTGCTATCGGCCCCGGTGTTAAAATCTAGTGGTTCAATATCCTGGCCATCTATAATATTGTCACCATCAGTATCTGGGTTGCGGCAATCCAAGCCAAGAAGTAACTCATCTTCATCCATTATCCCGTCACCATCAGTATCTTGGCCAGGAGTGCATGGGGCGACATAAGTAAATTCACCAGATTTAATAATATCATCGCTGTAGTTCCCATCTTCTTCTAAGTTTTTTATCGGATCGACATACAATTCATCGATATCCGCGCTAGGTCGGTTAAGGTACTTTTCTTCCATAAAAGTTGTGCTCCTAGAAAAATACGAAACAATTCCTGCCACTGCAAAAACTGAGACGATGGTTACAATTATTAAAGAAATAATAGATCCTCTCATGGCTTTAGTGGTTAGAGTTTATTTAAAGAAGTAATCTCGGCTAATTGTTCTGGATCTGAGGTAGCGATTTTATCTTCTATGTATGATGCGACTACTTTAATAGCAGCGTGTTTGGTGCCGGCAAAGAACAAACCTTCACCAACAGAGGATTCTAATAATAAGAATTTTTCGCCTTCGGTTAAATTAAAAGTTTCTCCCACAATATCGATCGAAGCAGGGGATTGGCGGAAGAGCAGCTGGAGAGATGAGTTAGACACAACAGCCTTACCATACTTAGAATTAAGAAAGTCTTCGACATCTTGGGTAATAGTAGTTAAACCTAACCAATATTTACGAGCGCGTTTGGCAATACTATATAAGAATTTGGCTGAATCCTCGTTTTGCATTAGAATCCAGGCCTCGTCTATGACTAATAATCTTTTTCTTTTGTTAAAACGAATTTTGTTCCAAATGTAATTTAGAACAATATACATAGCAATTGGTCGCAAGCTATCTTCTAAGTCCCGGATATTAAATACCATTAAGCCTTTGTCTAAATCGAAGTTAGTAGGCTCATTAAATATGCCAGAGAAAGTCCCGGAGACATATTTTTCTAATCTTTGGGCTAGGCTGCCAGCGTTTTTCATATTTTTTAGTACATCGTGCAGGTCTTGCATAGTTGGGGGAGGGTTCTTTTGGCTTTTAACGTCCTCGGTAATATCTTTGAGGGCATAAGCTTCTCTAATAGCACGATCCATAATGGCATCTTCTTCGTGAGTGAGCTTACCCAGCATTAAATTCATTAAGCCTAACAAAGAAATTATGGCCGATCTTAAGTTAATTGACCCATCGGCATCTGGCCCTAGGTCTGGCAGATCGAATGGGTTAATTCTTTTTTCGGAATTTAAGCTAACCGATAAGTAGCTGCCACCCACAGCTTTAGCTAGGGTTTTGTATTCGTCTTCGGGGTCGATAATAATAACATCGGTATCGAACATTAAACTTCGTAAAATTTCTAACTTAACAGCATAGCTTTTACCACCACCCGATTTGGCAAAAACTGTCATATTGGCATTTTCTAGTTTAAACCTATCGAACAAAATTAAGCTGTTATTGTGTCGGTTAATGCCATACAACACACCTTCATTAGTGGTTAAGTCGGAAGAAACAAAGGGGAAGGTGGTAGATAAAGAACTGCTAGTCATATTTCTAACAATTTTTAAGTAATCTTCACTAAGTGGCAGGCCAGAATTAAAGCCATCATTCATTTGCATTAAGGCTTGTTTGGTATAAACTAGCTGGCCGCCTAAAGCAGTTTCGATTCTGTCGGTGATAACTTCTAGTTCGTCTAAAGTTTTAGCATAAACAGTAAAATACAGGGCGTAGTGGAAAAATCTTTCTAAACCTCTTTGCAAATTATCGCGTAATTCTTCGGCATCTTGGTGAGCGATTTCTAACTCGGGGTCTCTTACGGCACCTTTTTCGGCATTCAGTCGCAAGCTCGATTCCATTTCGGTAACTTTTCTTTTTAGCATCCTCATGATGCCAGCACTATCGACAGGATAAATATGCATAGAAATATCGAAACTAACATCGAAGTTGATTACTGGGCTAAGCCAATTGGCTTCGATGTATTGAGGGTAGGTTAAAACAAACAAGGTTTTAGTGTAGCGCCCGTTTAACTGCATGTGATCGGGCTTAATAGCTATTAAAGTAGGCGCGATTAAATCTCTAACCGAAATCATGCCTTGCTCTAATAGCTTTTTAGCTCTGACTTGATCGAGTTCTTGTTTGGTTTTAGTTTTTTTCTTATTAAATGGCCACATTTTTACTCCTGATTCTTTTGATTATTTAGGGAAGTGATAATATCGGCATCTACCCGGCTAACATTAAATAATTTTTGACGTCTAGCAACATCTGGGTTGTAGGTAGTGTAGAACAAATCAATTAATTCTTCGGTATTTAACAAAATACTGTTTAGCCCTAATGGCGAAAGCCCGTTAGCTACCAAGTTAGATCGGTTTAATACTTCTTCTTTGGCTTCTTTAAATCGACCAGCTGGGGTGATGGGTTTGTGGCCAAAGAGTCTGGCAAAAAGCCCTTGCTGAGGTTGGGTGCTAGGGTTGTAGGGGATAACAATATAAAAAGTTTTGCTCATAATGTTAGCGATCCCAATTAAATCTTGGATAAAAGACATGTACTCTTTGGTTTGCAGTTGCAAAAGTTCGTTTCTTTGAGCTTGATGAGCTTTTTTTAATTTATCTAAGTAATCGTCTAAGTCTAGCACTCTGGATTGCAAAACAATTTGAAGTGGAAAAGAGATAGAATTTAAAAAGTTTTTATAAGAATTTAAAATGGATTCTTTCTCCATTTGGGATTTAAGGTTGAAGTTAATTGAGTTAACCATTAAAACAGCTCGCAGGCTACCATCTTTCATAACAATTACTCCGTCTTTGAAAGATTTAAACGGCAAGTATTTTTGTGTGCTGTGTTTTTTATTTTTTTTAGCCATAGAATTTATAATTAATCGGTGTCGGTTAATACATCTTCTACCCCCAAGCTGGCCTCGACATCTTGTGAATCAGGCTTGCTTTGTTCTAAGGTGTCGATCTCGTGTGTTTCGGTATTATCATCTGGGTTTATTTTACCACCTGTGTCTAAGATGCGAGCTAGTTTTTCTACTTTGCCGTGATTAGATTTGTCTTTTTTGGGTTGCTTCAGTTGTTCTTGAGTTTTTTTATCTCTAATTTTTAATCGGCTTACTATAAATTTATTTTGAGCTTTCCAGAATCTAAGTTTGGGAGTAAAAATGTATATCAATACGTTTTGCATAAATTTAATAAATGGTTGGCCATTAATTTTTACAAAAGCTAAAGATATAGTTAGACCAGCGATAATGAAAGCCACCAAGATAAATTCGATCATATAAAGATACCCTTCTATAAAAGACTGATAGGCAATAAAAATCAGAGCGCCACCACCCAAAATATATAAAAACTGTTTTAGGGTTAGTGGGCCAACTAACTTATCTTCGATATCTACATTTTGTGGAATTTTAACTGCCATAGTTTATTTTTTAATTTTTAACTATTTCTACTGGCCCTATTTCTAAGACCTTCGTTAATAGCACTTGTGGCGTGTAAAACATCCCCAACAGATGAGTTATTAATTTGATCTATTGTTCCTAGCTCTTCCACGAAAGCTCCTGACTCTTCGGCAGATCTTTGGATAGTCTCGACTTCCTCTTGGTTCAACCCAAGCTCTCTTACTGGGGTGGAGTCTGATATAGCATTATTACTATTAATTTTCTGCTCGATTCTGCTTACCACTTCTTCTACATCAGACTGGAGGTAGCCCGCGTATTGAGCATCATCTATATTTGCGTTAATGGTTTCCTCAATGTTTTGCACAGTGCTTTCTTGTGAAATGTTTGCTTCGTTGATGATATTTCTCAATCTATTTACTTCAGCCAACACTTGTACAGTTGCACGTATAGTGCTTGGTGCCCCAGGGTCACGGGACCCTCTGGATGTGCTCCTGCCGCTTGCCACAGCACTTCTAGCTTCTTCGGTTTGAGCGTTTTCTATGACTTCAGTCTGCATATCTGTGTCTACAACACCGATATCACTTAGATTGTTCCTAACTTCTTCTTCAGGTGCTCCGCTTTGGATTTTTTCTAAAACATCAAATTCTTCTTGGCTTAGGTTATCCATGCTATTAGATGAGCCATTTGTTTTTGTGGCCAAGTTTTGCCTGGCTCTGACCGCGTCAACCATTCTAGGAGCTCTGCTACTGGACGATGTTCTAGCTGCTTGGCCTCGTCTTGATATAAGGGTTTGGGGGTCTATCCCGATGGCACGTAAATTAGCTGTGTCTTCTTCGTTACTAAGAATTTCTATGGCTTCTTCAAACCCTGGGTTTTGTTTATGCGCAGCATGTCTTTTTAGTTGATGTGCAGCAATCACAACTTTACCCAGATTGTCAGATCTAAGGTCTTCTCTTAGCTTCGAAGGGGTAGGCAAATTCTCTCTAGTAGTTTTTTCAGCGTGTTTTCCGGCTCTCCATTGCAACCCGCCAACTTCTGATTTAAGCTGACCTTTTAGCTCGTCAGCCCTAGCCCCAGTTGCCCCTTGAAGAGCGGTGTTAGTTTGTGCAGTTCTTTCTGCCTGTTCTTTTATGGTGGCTTCTTCGACATTTCTCTCTGATTCAGCGTCTAGTTTTGCCCCACGTTCTTTGGAGGCCCAGATCATTCCTCTTAGTCCTCCAGTGTTTAACTTGCGGCGAGCCTCTTTTTTAAGTTCCTTTTCTTTCCAGTTTTTAAGTAAAGGAACTTTATCATATGACCCAGCCAAAAGCTGTCTTCGGCCGCCGTAGTAGACGCTGTGCAATGCTTTCCCAGCCAGGTTTTTACCAGTTGCAGTATCGGCTGCTCCTTTCCAAGCTTTTTTACCAGCGGAGATACCACCGGAAACCATTTTTTGGGGGGTGCTAACGGCGCCACTAATAGAACTTTCGTCAATCTTAAGCATCTTATTAGTAGTGCCAGATAGATAGAGAATGGCTAAGCCGCAGATGAAAAATAAAATGGCAGGGTTGTTGGATAAATCAACGATATACCCAGCGTCAGTGAGGACATCACTTAATGCGTCTGCACTAATGTTACTACCAGAGCCTTGTCCAAAAATTTGCATTGCTTGGTCTATCATAAGTATAGCGATTGTTAACAAAGCATATGTTAACGGGAAGACTAATATCCATTTGATCAATTTTTCCCACCATTGAGCGGCTAGTTTCTGAGTAGTGGGGAGCAGGCTGATAGCAAAAACTATTGGGGCAGCGACAGCTAGCAAAAATATCCAGAAAATTCTTTCTAAAAGTACCATAGCTAGTTTAAGCATGACCCAGAATATAAGAGCCATGGTTATAAGAACCAAAATAGCATCTTCGACGTTGGCCCCCAATACAGGGGCTCTTAAATTAGATAATGCTTGAACGTAACTATTAACTATGCTTTCGGTAATTCCCAGTGGCTGGAACATGAATTGGACAGCTATTTGCAAGTTATCTCCGATTTCGATCAAGGCTCTTACAATTAGCAAGCTAAAATTGCTTAAAACCACGGCCATAATAAAGCCGCCTAAAACTTTTTTAATATTATAAATCCCGGTGTTTAGTCTTAGAATAATGGCTACAGAAGCGATAATTAATGCTAGTAAAAATAATGAGTTAGCTACAGTTAATGAACCTTCCCATATAGTTTGGACAACAGTATCTTGTTCCATAAGGTAGTTCTTTTTATCTAGTGCTAGGCTTAATATAGAATTTAATAAGGGGAATAATAGCTCAGCTATTAAATTTACTATCACAGAAACAATATCTGCTACGACATTCCCAAGAGCATTAGCAAACCACTCTGTGGCGCCTGCTTTGGCTGGTGTAGATAAAGAAACCAACCACGCTATAGGGGATAGCAAGAGTAAAAATTTAATTATTTTTTGTTTTTGCATTTGATTTTTTTGTATATATTAGTATGAATTCTAATATATTATCTAATTATATCAAATAATTTGGGTTTAGTCAAGAGTATTCCATGGGTTGGGTCTATTGTAAAAACAGATTAAATACGAAAAAATCTAGTTCTTTACAAAACAGTCAATATATGACCTAATGTAGCGATGTGTTATGTTATAAGAAGCAATAGTACTTATAATATTTTTTATGGACGATAATTCTAACCAAGAGGTTCCTGGCGGCAAAAAGGATGACGACTTTTTGCAGAAAGACACCTCAGAGGATAAGGCAGATGAGCTAGAAGATGTTTTGGATTTTGCGGATAAAAAATCGGATTTAAATGGTAGGATTAATTCTGATAAGGAGTTAAGACAAGTTGGGCAACCGGATAACATTTTAGACATAGATGAAGATTTAAGGGTAAAACCAACGCCTTCGTCTCAAAATAATGTTCTCGAAAACCCGTCAAATTTAAGTAGACCCAGAAAGTCTTTTAATTGGTTAAAAATTGGTGGGGGGTTTTTGATTGTGTTGCTTTTGGCCGCTACAGCTTACTATGTATTCAATCAAATTAGTTTTAACCAAGGGATTATTAATTTTACTTTTGACCCGACGGGCGTAGATATTATAATTGATAGTGATTTTGAGAAAGAGGCGGTAGATTCTTTAATAATCAAGTTAAAATCTGGATCTCATAACATAAAAGTTTCTAAAGACGGATACTTGAATTTAGAGAGAGAATTCTATCTTGTTCCAGGTGAAGATTCAGATTTACATATAGAGTTAGAAACCATACCAGAAATTTTACAAATTGTAGAAGAACCAGTTGCTTTTGAGGGGTTGGCTAACAATGGAAAAACATTTGTATATTTAGATAGCACAGGGAGATTCAAAGCTTTTAGCACCGATCTGGGCGTGGGTGATATAGGGCTATTTGCGGGGAGTTTCGATGATGTTAGTGAAGTAATTTGGTCGCCAGGTGACCCTATGGCAATTGTAAAAATAAAGGGTTACCCCAATTTGTCCAGCACTTACGACAACAGAAATGTTAAAGGGCGTTATATACCACTAGGGGAAAGCCCTGAGCAGGGGGCAGCTTACCGAGATGGTTTTAGCACTTGGTTGTTTGATGATACAAGGAGAACCGCTACAGCTTGGAAGCCAGTTTTATTAAATGAAAGCATTAGAGGAGTTACTTTTTCACCCAATGGTTCTCAGATTATGTATTTTTACGAAACGGCTGATGGTGAAAAATCTTTAATAGTGTCTAATACCGATGGGGTAGATTGGGAAAGGGTAATTACTCAACTAACCTTAGGAGATCCTAAGCTAAAGTGGCTTAATGATGATCAGTATATTTTAGTTTTTGATGACACGGGTAAGTCTGATAAGCTGTTTGATAATGTAAATAAGGATTTTGTAGAAATTATGCCCGAGCGAGTTGCTAATACTAAGATAGAAAGTTCGCCTAACGGAACCAAAATTTTATACCTTGCCAACATAGATGGAGTTAATAGGGTAGCTATTTGGGATATTGCTGCAGGCGAAAGAAGGTTTGTGTTAGACGAAGAAGCTACAACTTACACTTGGAAGGCAGACGATGAAATAATTGTTTCGAAAGCAGATGGCACTTTGTGGTATTGGAGTTTTTACAATAATGATATCCAACCAGTTCAATTTATTAGCTCGGTAGGCAATGTGCAGCCAACTAATATCATGTATACAATACTAGCGGAAACTCTTTATATAGTAGAAGACAGTAGGGTCTTAACCTTAAAAGTTTATTAGTTAATTAACTAATATGGCAGAAGAAGTAGAGGGTTTAAATCAGTGGGATTTAGGTGGACAGTCTGATGATAATGATGAGTCGGGAGAAGGTGAAGATGAGCAGCAAGATGATAACCGCGAACGGCGCAGGCGGCCCAAGAAAAAAAAGAAATCTCAACAAAAAAAAGATAAATCTCAAAAACCAAAGAAGTCTGCTTCTAGTAAACAAGCCAAGGCTCAAAAGTCAGCTTATAACAAGCAACTAGGCCAGGGCATAAAGAAGTCTGGGCAAAAATTAGCTCAAAAACAAGCCGGTAAAATAGCTGGGCAAGCAACGTCTAAAGGAGCAAGTGCGGCAGGGAGGGGGGCAATTCAAGCCCAGCTTAGAGCAGCTCAACAAGCTGTAGCTAGAATGTTGTCTCAAATAGCACAAGCCGTAGCTAGAGTAGCAGCACAAATAGCGCAACAAGCTGCAGCGGCAGCTCAAGCTTTGTTAAGCGCTCTAGCTGCAGTAGCATGGCCGCTTATTATTATATTGTTGATAATTATAATTGTGGCAATGCTTATTCTTTCGTTTCTGGGTGGTCGTAACGAAATTTTAAGTATGGCTGGAGGCTCGGAGTTTATTGCAGCTAATTATAATAACCCTGATCATAGGGCTATCGTTACTGATTTAATAAGCAAAACTCAGGGGACTAATCCGTCTTTAGTTATATATGATGCTGGTAAAAGTGATATAGAGTGGAAACAATCGGTAGACGAAGAAACTGGGGAAATTCTCCAATCTAACGTTTTGGATATTAGGTTATTGAAAACAATAGAGTATTTAACTAACCTACATGATTATGTAGAGATTGGGATGTTGAAAACAGACGCTCCAGAAATTATTCGTGATAGTTTTAAAGATATCTCTTACGAAACAGGTGAAGAAGAAGAGATTGTAGTAGAAACTTTATCAGCCCTCTATACTGGGCAAGCAATGACAATCACAGCCATTGACAGGACAGAGATAGATGAGCTCCAGCCTTCTTCTGGGCCAGCACCTCCTATCGAAATGTTCTGGCAAAAAACTGTTATGGAAAGAGTTATCAGACCAATTTGGGAAGAATTGTCTTTTAGTGTAGGCTATTTAGACAAAAACATCCCGGCTTATTACGAAACGTCTTTACCAGAATTCAACCAAACTACTGGAATAGGGGGGGCATATGCTGCTGAAAGAAGCTTTTCTAGTTCTAGAGGCACTGATGAGCCAAATCTATATAAAGAAACTTTCCGTAAACTAAAGAGAATATCAGAATTATTAAGCCGATCATCGGATGTGGAAGACTTCACGGGGGAAGACTTAGGTGGTGGTTTTATAGTGGATGATGTAGCTATGGATTACTTTAATTTGGCTAAAGATCTGTTCGATCCCATCTGGGTGCACTTGGAAAATTATATATTTGGGGGGGCGTCTTTAGACGAAATATGCGATTATACAGAAGAAGAATCGGGGATTGAATTAACTTCTGATCAAATTATTGATGCCATTAACTATATTGGTTCGTATGATGTTTTAGAGGATATATATAGTGGAGCGCGTTATGTGTATAAGGCTACCCAAGTAGCTAATATTGCTAACTGGGAAGATGCTGATGACCTAGCTCTTAAAAAAGCCTATGAAGCTAGGAATAAAATTCGCCAAGTGATTGCAGAGCTTTTAGTTATGCCAAGAGATACAGTTTTAACTATGCCAGCAGGGACGCCCTCGGGTACAGTTAATTTTGATAGCACTTTAGTGATAAAACAACTCATCACATATTCACCAGAAGATGATCTGGACAATGGGCCAGAGCGAGCGGATGTGTTCCCATATGGTTTACATTCTGTAGATATTGGTGGGGTTGCAATGCGCACTCTCAATACAAATGGTTATGGCGATGGACAGTTAACTGATGCAGATAGCCACTTTAGTCATGCCCCAATTTCTAATAGCGTTTTTGCTAAAAATGGGACAAATTTTGTTCACAAAACTACGCCGGATGATGAAGTGTTAGAACAAGTAGGAGATTTTTTAAATAAAACTAGTATAGTGGGGGTGCTAGATACTTTACATGACCACTTTGTGGGTGGTTGTCAAACGGATTTAAGTGAAGATTGTAGCCAGGTGACATACAAAGATTTTTTGTATGTGGCTTTCTAAAAAAACTTTTGCTGTTTAGTCCCAAAGGTTATAATATATAAGTCCCACATTAAAAAAATAACAATTTGGAACACGGTGAGGTACCCAAGTGGCTGAAGGGGCTGGTTTGCTAAACCGGTAGGGGGGAGAAATCCTCCGCGAGGGTTCGAATCCCTCCCTCACCGCCATGGAGGTGTGGCCGAGTGGTTTATGGCGCTGGTCTTGAAAACCAGTTGAGGGGAAACTCTCTCACAGGTTCGAATCCTGTCGCCTCCGCCACAAATTGTTTAAAAAATTTTATTGATAACATAAATTATTATGGATAACGAAAAAAAAGTGCAAACTTCTAAGTCTCGGGCTATAGTTTGGGAAGCTGAAGAATTTAAAACATATAAGAGAGATTCTAATTGGTATATTTTAGTTTCGGTGATTTTAATTTTAATAGCAGCCTATACTATTTATATCCAAAAGTGGGTACTTTTAGCTGTAGTGATTATGGTTGGAGTGGTAATGTATATGTCTGGCAGTATAAAGCCTAGAAAAATTAAGTATTTAGTGGATGATAGTGGGGTGCTTATAGGGGAGAGATTGTTTGGTTATGATGAATTGAAAAGTTTTTGGTTTTCTGATGCTAGTGGGGAGAATAAGCTTAATTTAATTTCCACAATTAAGTTGATGCCAGTAATCTCGATTATGATAAATTTAGGTGACAAGGAAAAAATTAGAGAAATACTGGCTAAATATTTGCCAGAATCTAAAAATCAGGGAGAAGATTGGATCGATAAGATTAATCGGATGATGAAGATCTAAAAGTTTGCGCCCGTAGCTCAGTGGATTAGAGCGTCTGGCTACGGACCAGGAGGCCGAGGGTTCGAATCCTTCCGGGCGCACCACCACGTCGCAATGGATTACACTTTATCCTTTTGCTCTTTTCTAGAGCAAAAGTCATAAACGCTTCATCATTGCTCCTTATCAAACAAAAAACAGATTGCTTAAAGCAATCTTCGGATTTTTGTTTGAGATAAACACAGAGATACCACCACTAGTTTGTTCCTCCTTTCAAAATCACAAACACTCGCAAGCTCTTTGGTTTGTGATTTTGTAAAAAAGATAGAAATACTGCTCGCTTACCACTCCTTTCAATTTTACAAACATTCTGCTGTCCAGCAGAATTGGTTTGTAGTTTTGTAAAAAATACAATTGTCTCCGCCAGCCGGCGGACTAAGCTTAATCCAGAATCTGTTTGGGGGAGTAAAAGAAGATTCTGGATGCATTCACTCCGTTCATTTACCAGAATGACTACAGAGGCAGTTTTGAGCTAGAATCTGTGTAAAGTCTTTGTAAAAACCTCGGGGACGAACCCGAGGTTTTAAGATTTATAATTTTCGCTTACCCTATGCGGCGCCAATGATATCCAAGACAGTTGTGACAATCAGCCCAGCTAAAGCAATTATAGCCAAACCAATAACAGAGTTTACAATAATCTTTTTACCGCCCTCAGCACCTTTTTCACCACCGGTAATGTAGACAATTCCACCGTAAATTAAGTAGAGAATAGCGATACCAGCAGCAATGCCCATTGCCCACCCAGCTATTTGTTGGATAATCTCATCTAAATCTCTGTCCACTGGGTTAATTGTAGGGATGGTGATCTCATCTTGGGCTAAAGCCATTGTGCTTGTGCTAATTAAAGCCCAGGCAGATAAAACAATTGATTTTATTTTTTTCATAAGTCCGCTCCTTTACGTAAATATAATAATATTATTAGATATAACTTATTTATTATACTAGATTGTAAATTAAACTTAAATTACTTAATTTTTATTCGCTTTCTCCTTCTGGGTCTATTTCGTCACTTTCGCTGGTGGGGGTATCGTTAATATTACCATGGATAACATCAGTAACTTGGTTAACAATTACTGTTGCCAAAGCTATGATAATTGCCCCGATTACAGCTGCGGTTAAAGTTTTTTTGCCAGCTTCGGGATCGTTTTGGATGTATTTAAAACCTCCCCACACAATCATACCAAAAATTATAATAGCCCCTAGCGGCAAAATAACTTGTCCCACTAAATTATCAGTAGCAGTTTCGGTAATAAGGGGGTTCATGATTGCATCTATAAAATTGCCGGTGTGGTCCCAACTAATATTGTTCATAAAAGGCTGTTTTAATCAAGCTCGTTAATATCTCTGACTGCAGTATCTATAGCAGTGGCTGGGGTAACATTATATTTGAGGACATTTTCTACCATGGTGGCAAAGATGTCCTCTATTTTAGATGTGTTACTGCGATACCAGGATTTACTAAAATTAATTTGTTGAGCTACTGCTCCATAGTAGCGCTTGCTAATGTAGCTTTCTTGTTTATCTAATCTAGCAGGAACATGCCCAGCTGCTCTAGTATACCGGGCAACGTTTGATTTTTGAGATACATAATTAATAAAATCCCAAGCCTCATTAGGGTGCTCACAAGTTTTCGAAACAGTCTCACCCCAGTAATTAGCTACTACTACAGGATCGGTTAAGCGGAGTTGGGGAAGGGGGGCGGTATCAAATCTTAAATTAGGGGCGAATTTATCAATATGAGCAACGTGATAAGAGTAGCCGATGTACATAGCAGCTGTACCATCCATGAAAGCTTGGATATCTGTAGGCAGCTCTCTTTCTCCTTTGCTGTCTACGTAATCGTTATAAGTGTAGGTTTCTTTGTTGGGATTAGCAAAATTTGTATAAAAAGTTAAAGCTTCTTGCCCCGAGAAATATGGAGGGTCAGAATCTGGGGCGGGTAAGTTAAAAGTGGCTTTTGTGTGATCGGCGTTAGTCATTTCCCCACCATATTGCATTATTAAAGTAGCTAAAATTTCGGCGAAGCGGGGTATCCCATCTGCCACCCCCAAAGGAACTGCTGATTGAGTAATTTCATTACCAGTGCCATATTTTGTTAGTTTTGGTACTAAATCGACAAATTCGCTCCAAGTGGTTGGAGGTTTCAGACGAAGGTCTCTGAAAATCTCTGTGTTATAAAACAAAATTAAGTTATCTATATAGTAGGGGACTGCATAAACTTTATTGCTATCTATAAAATCGTCCACTACTACATCTGGATAATCGTCAGCAAAATTAGACGCTGTCATGAGCGAAGTAGGCATTGGGGTAAGCTGGTTTTTATAATAGGGGAGCCAGTCATTATGAATCATGAACATATCAGGGCCGTTGCCGTCAGCAATGAGTTTAGTCATTTCTTTTTGATATTCGTAGATAGTTTCGTCGGTTTTAAAATCGTATTTGCGCACGACAATCTCTATATTGGGATGGTCGTCTTGGTAAGAGGCAATTAACTCATCTAAAACATCACTATCGTCATATAACCTGGTATATTCTAAAACGATCTCCTCTTTATCTTCTATAACAAAAGGGTCGCCGTCTCCAGTGCCTGTACCACCTCTGCTACACCTAGCGGCACTAAGCACCAGCATAAAACTTAAGCAAAGAAATAGATAACGAGAAATTTTTTTCATCATAATTTAGTTATTTAGTAACTTCATTTAGTAGTATAACACTTGAGATTACTTAATTTTAATGACTTTAGTCTTCTTTTTTTCGATAATTGGCAAAGTAATTTTTAATACACCATTACTTAGCTCGGCTTTTGTGCTGCTGGGGTCGACTGGCAGAGGTAGTTTAACCTCTCTAGAAATTTGTCCCCAATGACATTCTTTTACGTAGTAGTTGTCGACTTTTTCTCTATCTAAATTAGAGTTTTTGTGGATAAATAACACATCATCGTTAATAGTTATACTAATATCATTAGTGTTAGCCGCTACGATAGGGGATTTAATAATTAAATATTTTCCTCGCTTGCCAATGTCTACTGGTAGCTCAAAGTCATCATCACCATCATAGTGAGAAGGTTTGGATGGATCAAAGTGGATAGCTCCTTTGTCCGGTAAAATTTTTTTAACAATTGAAACTTCTTTAACCATGTAAATTTTGTCTCCATATCTATTATATATGGGTTATTTAGTATAATGTTTATACTGTTATATATTGTATTCGAATTTTATGAAGAAACTTGTATATTTTTTGGGGATTTTTTTGTTTGCTATTGGGTTTTTTAGTGTAGTTCAGCCAACGGTAGCAGCTGGTGAATATTCGGCTAGATGGGTAGCTCAGGCCGAAAGAGTGTCGATGAAATCGGGCGAAACTAAATCGGTTTGGGTAGAGGTGAAAAATAACGGAACGGCCACTTGGTTTAATGGTGGTGCTAACGCAGTTAAAATTGGCACGATTAATCCCAGAGATAGCAGGAGTAATTTTTACACCGATTCGTGGCTAAGCCAAAATAGGGTAGTATCTTTTGAGCAAGAGCAAGTAGCGCCTGGAGAAGTAGGGCATTTTGTATTTGAAGTCACTGCTGGGTATCCCGAAGGTATTCACAAAGAATATTTTGGCCTAGTTGCCGAAGGGGTAACTTGGTTTGATGATTTTAGTTTTTTTGTAGATATCGAAGTTTTGCCAACTAAGTTAAGAGGGGAGTTAATTGAAGTATCCGATTCGTCTATCACTCTAAAAGCTGAGGAAGCCAAAATTGTAACAGTTCAAATTAAAAACACTGGCGATGTAGCCTGGTCGAACGATACCGCAGCAGCAGTAAAAATTGGGACAGTTAATCCTAACGATAGATCGAGCGTATTTTGGGATGTAGCTTGGTTATCTAAAAATCGAGTGACTAGTTCCGAAGCGTTAGTTGGCCCAGGCGAAATAGGGCAGTTTACTTTTACGGTAGCGGCACCTAAAAAAACTGGTAATTATGTAGAAAAATTTGGAGTGGTGATAGAAGGTTTGGCTTGGTTAGATATGGTAACTTTTCAATTAAATATTAAGGTTGAACCAGCCATTTATTCGGCGGCTTTTGTGCAAAAATCGCCCGATCCAGTTTTAAATCCGGGTGAAGAAGCCACTTTGTGGGTGGATTTGCGTAATGACGGTAACACAGTTTGGAAAAATACGGGTGATAGAACAGCCAAATTAGGCACAGCTGGGCCATTGGATAGAACCAGTGTATTTGAACATGAAGAATGGCTATCTAGTAATAGAATTACCATGGTGGGTACCGAAACCAACCCAGGCCAAGTTGGCCGTTTTACCTTTACTGTTAAGGCCCCAGACAAAATTGATACTTACGTAGAAGAGGTTAGGCCGGTGATAGAATATGTTACTTGGATGGAGGATTTAAATATTAAATGGGAGATTATTGTTAATGAAGAGCTAGTACTTAAAAACCCAATCGAAGTGGGCTTGAGTGCGGCTACCGAGCCCATGACAGTTAGTAGCACCCAAGGCATGGTAGTTAGAAGCGGAGACGCTAAAAAGTTGGTAGTTCGTATTCCAAATAATAGTTCGGCTTTGGTTACCCCGCTGGGTTATGGCTACCAAGTAGATGTATTGGGGGAGAGTTACACAATTAAAGACTATTTACGCTTTGTGCCGCTTAAAGAATCTATTTTAACTTTGGTCAATGACCAAATTAGTAGTAATTATAACAGTTTTAGGGGGATTGTAACGATTAGGCGATCGTCTTGGAGTGGGCGAGTTTGGATGGTTAATGAATTAGAATTAGAAGATTATCTTAAAGGTATTGCCGAGGTGCCTAATGGGTGGCCTTTAGAAGCTAGGAAGGCTCAGGTAATTGCAGCCAGAACATTTGCCTTAAGGCGGATGAATGACCCTAAGGCAGATATATTTGATATTTATGATGATACAAGAGACCAGGTGTATTATGGGTACAATTACGAAGCTAATAAGCCAGGTATTGCCGAGGCAGTAGTAGCTACCACTGGGTTAGTTGTAATGTATGGCGGGAGCCCGGCTTTAACCTACTATCACTCGGATAGTGGGGGAGCTACAGACACTGTTAGCAATGTGTGGGATGGAGATAATATTCCATACTTACAAGTTGTCCAAGACCCATGGGCCAGGGCGGCAGCTTGGGAAGCAACTCTAAACCAAGGTTATGTGCAAGAAAGATTTGACGATGAGTTAAGAAAAGTTGGCGCAGTTTCGGAAACCATCACCGACATGGTAATTAATAGTCGTCATTCGTCGGGCAGAATTAAATCGATCTCGTTAGTTACTAGTACTGGCAAGAAAATAAGTTTAGATACGGCTACTTTCGATTATTTAACTGATAGCAACTACGTGAAGAGTATGAATTTTGAAGTTAGAAAAACTGGCTCTTCTGTAGCGCCAGATTTTGTGTTGTCGGGTAAGGGTAATGGGCACGGCCTGGGCTTGTCTCAGTGGAGCGCCTATAATATGGCTAACGAGGGCCAAACTTGTGAGCAAATTCTTAGGTTTTTCTATCCCGGGGTAAGCATTTCGGTAGCTTAATACAAGAAGTTTGTTAAATTGGGTAACTAGTTTTATCTTCCCGCCAAAATGTGTGGTATGTGGGCGGGAAGGAGATTGGGTGTGTTCTCGGTGTTTTGATAAAATCGAGTTTATTAATACGCCCATTTGTTTTAAGTGTGGTAAATTATCTCCAAATTTTGAGGTTTGCTCTGTTTGTAAAAGAAAACACTCGCTAAAAAGAGTAATTACTTGTGCGCACTGGCAAGACCCGGCTAAAACAATTGTTTATCAACTAAAATATCGTAAAATTTTTGCCGTGGCAGATAAGCTGGGGGCACTTATGGCAGTAAATTTACACAAATACAAACCCATGGACGCGGTTTTAGTGCCAGTGCCATTACATAAATTTAAATTATGGCAAAGAGGTTTTAACCAGTCTGAACATCTTGCTAATGAGGTGCATCGTTATTTAAATATCTCGGTTTGTAACTGTTTGGCTAGAGTCAAAAATACCCGACCTCAATTTGGCTTAGATAAAAATCTAAGACCAAGTAATGTGGCTGGGGCATTTTGTTTTGTGAGCAAATTTAAAAACTCGATTTTGGGCAAACGAGTAATATTAATTGATGATGTGGTGGCGACTGGTTCAACTATTAGCGAATGTGCCAAAGTTTTAAAGCAAGCTGGGGCTAGAGAAGTTTGGGGGTTAATTTTGGCTAAGGCCTAAAGTGTTGCCACTAGGGATTTCTGGGTGGTCTTGTAAAAACTGATTCCAGGCCCAGTCTTGGCTAAAGTCAAATTCCCACATATTGTAGGCAACAGTTTTTATCCAATTTGGTAAATTGCTGTTGCGGTTTTGCCAATCGGCTTCGAACCAAATATCAAAAATTTGTTTGCGAGCATCATAGGTTTGTTGTTGCTGCTCTGTGTCTATATCAACTCCAATAGGTTGGTTTTTAATTTCTTGCCAAGTGTTCCATAAAGAGGCGATGGTTATCTCTTGGGGTTGGTCTGGGGTTACGTTATCTGGTATATCAGTATCAACATCTGGCTCATCAATTACATCGTCGACTATACCTGGGCCAATACCAATATTTGGGAAAATTGTTGCCCAATCATCTAATACTGGTAAGTCTGGAGTATTAATAAAGGTGAATATTTGTTCTTGGGTATCGGTGCTAATTTCGGTGCCTGGTAGTAAGCTTTCGGTAGCTTCAGGAGAGGTGCCGATACTAATCATGGGTTCTAGGGCTGCAGTATAATCTCGGCTAATAAATATAGCCGGGATAATAACTAATCCGGCAATGGCTAACATAATTAAAGTATGTGGAGTTAACTTCATTTTTGTTCGATTAGTCCAATTTTATTTTTAATATTTTTCATAGTTTTTTTAGCAATTTTATTGGCTTTTTTAGCGCCTTCTAATAAAATTTTGTCTAGTAATTTTTTATTTTTCATGTAGTAATTAATCTTTTCTTGGATAGGAGACAATTTGTCGATAACTAAATTGGCCAATTCTTTTTTAAGATCGCCATAGCCACTGCCGGCAAAATGTTTTTCTATTTGGTCCTCGGTTTTGCCAGAAAATATTTGATAAATAGTTAGCAAATTATATAAACCCTTGCGTTTGGGGTCGAATTTAATAGTTTTACCAGAATCGGTGGTGGCTCGCATAATTTTTTTGCGAATAGTTTCTGGCGAATCGGTAATGGCAATGTAATTGTTCTCGCTAGTAGAGCTTTTACTCATTTTGTTTTCGGGGTTATCTAGCCCCATGATTCTGGCACCAGCTTTTCTGATTAAAGGTTCGGGCACTACAAAAGTTTTGCCAAAGGTTTTATTAAATCTTTGAGCTAAATCCCGAGTTAATTCTACATGTTGTTTTTGGTCGTTCCCTACTGGCACTACATTGGTGTTATACAAAAGAATGTCAGCAGCCATTAAGGTGGGGTAGGTGAGTAGCCCGGTGCCGATACTATCTTTTTTAGCGTTAGCAGTTTTGCTTTTAAATTGGGTCATCCGATACAATTCCCCAAGCTTAGATGATGTATTGAGTATCCAGGCTAGTTCGCTGTGGGCGGGAACGTGAGATTGAACAAAAATAATAGATTTTTTAGGGTCGACACCAGCTGCTAAATAAGTGGCAGCTGTAAGATAAGTGTTTTCTTTTAATTCTTTGGGGTTTTGAGGCACAGTAATAGCGTGCAGATCGACTACACAAAAAATATTATCGAATTTATCTTGGTTTTCTACCCATTGGTTGATTGCTCCAAGATAATTGCCGATATGGATAACTCCACTAGGCTGAATCCCACTAAAAGCAATTTTTTTCATACAAGCTAAAATTAGCACAGTTTTATCTTATTAGTAAGTGGAGCTAATATATAATGTAGTCAAGAAAGGGGTTTTGATGGATAAGAAAAGAAAATCGGTGTTGGTGCCAATATTATTTTTCGATTACTATAATTATTCGCTAGAATTATCAGAAATTAAAAGATATTTGTGGCAAGAAAATTTAAGTGATGCA
>Ga0272441_10003207_pt1 | contig 31519 bp, 36 predicted proteins | sample SSMProp6N_FD_193582 | JGI IMG/M metagenome (GOLD analysis project Ga0272441, IMG submission 193582) | Marine sediment archaeal communities from Little Sippewissett salt marsh, Falmouth, MA, United States - SSM-Prop-6N | ecosystem: Environmental > Aquatic > Marine > Wetlands > Sediment ... | reverse complement strand
CACCATTTTCTTTGTCATACGTTATCCTACTCCTAGTATGTCAATACACTGTATTGACAAATGTATTGACATTGTATATACATTCATTTTTATCTCTTTTCAATCCAAAGGATCTTTGTATCATAGTATTCCTGAAGTTCTTTAGGATCATGTAAGGTACTATTAGGATTGTATTGAGACTTCTGTAAAATAGGTCGCTCAATCAATCCAAGAGACACTAGTTTTTCCAGCTCGTATTTTGCTCTTGAGATACCATACAAAGCTACAAGATGTCTCCATCGGAGATTTCCAGATTTCCCTAACTGTCGAATTCGTTTCTGAAGATGTCCTTGGCCATAGGCCATATTAGTCAACCTCATGTTCTTGAATAAGCCTGGCAATCATGCCTGATCGTGTCTCCTGGTGCTGCTTAGCTATCTTATCAAGTTTTTCGAGTTCTAGAGGGTGTATGGTAATATTGATACGCTTATGGGTTGCCATGTTCTCTTGCATAAGTATAGATATACACACTTAACTATTTAATACTTACTATGATATGTATATTAATACACACTTTTATATACTACTTTTACATTAAGAATATTGTGAGGCCAATATGCAAAAGGAGAATGATATGGAAGTAAAAGAAGCGAGTGAGAGCGACATAAAAGTACAAATTGACAAAAAGGGAGGAATAGCCATCCCTGAAGAAGTATTGGAATACTTTAATTTAAAACCAGGGGACCAGGTGCAAATAGTACCCTCCAAAGAACAAAACAGTCTCATACTAAGAATAAGGGAGTAGAAAGCATGGAACAGAAAGATGTACACGAAGGAACTATCACGTTTATTGTTTGCTGCCAGGATGACACTGACAAGGAATACATGAACAACGTTTATTTAGATCAGGAACAGGTCGATAAATTCAATCTCAAGGAAAGAGATCGTGTACTTTACAAGCTTACCAAAGATGGTTATGCAGAGATCGTTGGAAAGGTACACATCGAAAAGACAATAGAAGAATTACCACCAAGAAAGAAATAATCTCTTCTTCTTATTTTTTTATGCTTTTGTTAAAATGTTCTAATTCTATTAATACATGTTTATCACATGCTGTAAGAAGATAATTTGACATAGAAAATTTTGAATTCCTTTTAAAGTCACTGAAATAAAATAGAATAATTTCAATCCCAGATTCTCTTAATTTATTTAAAATAGGCACAAAATCGGTATCACATATCACGAGAACTAATGTTTTTATCTTTGATCTAGTAACACTTGCCAAATCCATCGTAAGTAATGTATCAACACCTTTTTGATGAAATTCATCATCAATTTTTTGACACCTACCCTCTCTTATATTGAAATTAGGGATATTATTTAGTACATTAATGAAACTATCATAATTAGATTTTCTTTTCTTTTCTTCTCTTGTAGGCTTTGGACTTTGGTATGGAGGTGCAGTATAATAGTATACTGCGTTGCACCATAATCCTTGAGATTTAGCAATAGTGATAGCAAATTGGTTTAAATCAAATTTTATGTATTTCCCTTTACCAAAATGTTTAGAAATTAAAGACAAATATTTCCCATCAATAAAAACATAAGTCTCCTCCATCATTCTAATGCCAACTAGAATAGTAAATCATCCAGCGTCCCCGTAGGAACACTGGGGCTCATGTTAATTATATATATATCACTGAATCCTTATAAACCTTTTGATGATCAAAAAGTTGAAATTGTAATTAATTACTAACTAACGCAGCAACCACAGAAGCATAGTAGCATCCCTGGAAAATCCCATAGAGTGCAAACCAAATAAAATATCTTTTTTTCATAAATCTAAAAAACCCCATCAATAGGTCCAGATCTTGAATCGTTCAAGTCCTGGACCCTTGACGAAGGTAGGTGAGTATCGTTTAATCGAATAGTACTCATCATTAGTACTGATTGTTAGTGGTGATGAATAGTAATTAACAATTGTAAATTTTCTTTTTTAGATTTTTCTAAAAAAATCTTCCTCTATAAATTTTCTTTTTTCTAAAAAAATCTAAAAAAAAGAAAGTTAGAAAAAATGAATAATAGAATCATTGTTCTCTCTCACTTCAGGTGTCGAAGGATTAGTTAGTTATCATTTGCTCAGTTTCTCGAAGGAACTCTGCATGAATATTACATACATTATGATAACTCGTTTTATATTTCTTTGCTAATCCTCTGAGTGTCAAATTAGTATTATTAAAAAATTCAGTTTTTATCAAAATTTTTTTTGTTAGTTTTTTATTAGATTCTTTTTCCATGATGTCTCCTTTCAGATACTCCAAGATAGCCCCTGGTAAGTCTTCAGGGAGAACTTTATAATATATATAATAAAGGAGTCGATCTTCATTCCATCAACTGAGATGAAAATGTGTAATATTACAAGTACCTCTCATCTCTCTAATCTTTTTGTTTTCAATTTCACGGAATGGCCCCTTCTTTTTGAACTTTTTACCTGTTAAATTTAATCCTAAATTTTGAGTGTTAAGGCATACGCCAAGATTCACCTGGGTACTCTTCCAAGAATTTATAGATAGCCTCTAGACCCTCCTGAGTAATCTTTAGATAAAGTTTTTTTCCATGCTTGATTTTTTTAACAAAACCTTTGTCAACCATTCTCATAATGAACTGACTGAAAGTAGATTTTTTCATTGGATGATCTGATAAGATTTGATGGTAGGATATTCTTTTGAAGTGATGGATTTTTGGATTGAGAAAGCCTTTTTCGTCAACAATTTTGTTTCTGTCTTTAAAATCATCAACCAATCGCAACAGTAGAATTTTTTCATTATATGGAAGATCAATTTTTTTTCGATATTCTCTTTCTATTCTTCTTAACTTTTCATCAAAGCGTTTTTCCCATTCTCGATAAGGATCTCGATATTCTGAAGCAAATCTTCCCTTAGAATCTCTATGCCTAAGATAGATATAACCACCACGTTCTTCCTCAGTGGTTAATCCATCGTTATCGTATTCGATATCTTCATCCTCGACATCATCATATTCTTCCTCACCATATTCTTCGTCATCTGAATAATCCTCCTCACTTTCATCTTCCCAATCGTCATTCATTTTTTTGTATCCTCTATGAAAGCATTCATAAAATCATAATAGACCAAAACATCAGAATGGCGTTTGCAGCAACAGATAGACATGTTGTAACCGATCAGGTTCTCCATGTATTCGTTGTCAAAGATGTCAAATAGAAAGGTATTGTTATCAACCCTGACGTTCCAATAGGAATTATTTTTATAGAACCCTGCAAGCAAGCCAATAAGTTCGACCTTATCTTGAGAATCGCAGCTGACAGGCTTGGTCAACACCCAAAAAGTGTAAATGGATGCTCCAACGGTGAAAAGAAGGACCAACAGAATGACAATCGAAAAGAAAAAATCAGCTTGATTGTTCTGTCTAATTTTTTTCATTTTTACCTCAACTCTAATTGAAAGGGGTATGCCATTGGCTGAAATACAGGATATATAATAAACCGATGAGCAAGACAGCATAGTAGAAGAGCTCTTCCACTGCGACCATGAGTCGATTACCTAGGCTATATGTATCGTCGGGCCCAGGCAAAGGTAGGTTTTTGTTAGTCATAAGACGACCTTACGATTATTTTTGATTGCACGCGCTTTTTTCAACTGCTCACTAAGAATTTGACGTTGTTTTTCCGTAATTTGACGTTTATGTCCGAATGCAAGGAGCTTAGCAAAATATTTTATGTCTTTTTCAGCAAGGACAATACATACTTCAAAGTCTCCACGTTGTGAGATTCTGAATGCTGGAGCTTGTTCTAATCGTAAATTATTTAATAAAATATTGATACCACGTGCTGTCTTATACGTTAGGATAGCTACTAACTCACTTTTGACAATAGAATAAGGCTGGATAAATCCGTATTTGCATTTAATTGACCAGATCCCAATCTCGTCACGAAAAATTCTATATTTCTTCCCATATCGTTTTTTGATGTATTGTTGCCAAATGCTTTCAGGAATATCACGGTCTAACATTATTTATTCTCCTTAGATTTCTTGCGCCTCCGTATTCTTTTTCTGACAATCTTTCGCAATTTCTTTGTGATATTAGGATCCATTGAATTCAACAAATCACCCTACTATACACGGAATACACGGTTAAATTCCACAACCTTACACACACGTACGTACCTGCATGCGATAGGGATAGGACAAAAATATCGTGTATATCGTGTATTTTCAGCATTTTAATTTCTCCTGTGGTACTTCTGTTATCCAATTACATTTTATTCCGTACCACATTCGCTTATGTTTTTCTTTTTGTGTTTGTCCTTCGCTTAATCCCATTGGTGCAACTGGCTTAAACTGTCTACTAAAAACATTACTATCTTTTACAGGATAACCCATTTGTTTACAAAAATCACAATAATAATTGTATAATTCTGTTTTTGATATACTACCTTCCGTATCTCTTTCTATATAGCTAGTTGTAAATTCAAGTATGGGATTACTCCCTTTCTCCATAAATGCCTTTGTTTCTTCTACTGTCCTATAATCTGAATAACGCTTATTTTCTATCAATCTTTTTAAACCTGATATTGCATAATTAAAAAGTCCACTTAATTCTTGATCAGTTGCTATAAAAGAAAAATAATTAGGTATCTGTTCTTCTCTTGGTATTTGGTTACTAAATTCTATAGGAATCCATCTATTGTAGTATGCATCATTTTTATTGGTTACTTCAGGTATATTGTTGCAACTGAATATTAGTTTTGCATAATTCCTAAAATTAAAACGTGGTTGATATTTTCTTTCAGCTCCGATATAGTCGCCACCAGTTAGCATTAAAAATATATCAATTGCTCTTAATGATTTAATGTCAAGTTCCGCTCGGATATTAGCTTGTTTTCCATATAATTCTACAGGTGAAAAACGATCATAGCATAGTTTATCAAGTGGTACATGTGATACATTTTTTTCTCCTAAAAACAGCCCGATTAATGATAATAATTGGCTTTTTCCTGTATCTGTTCCGCCTACGCACATCAATGCTTTTTTAAATCTATAGGATCGTAATAGGCAATCTCCTAAAAATTCCTGTATTATTGGTATATCATCTAAATTTAGTATGCTTTCAAAAAATTCCTTAATTTTTTTTACCCCCGCTTCTTTAACGTATTCGATTTGTATTTCCTGGAGAAAACAGTATTCAGGTGAATGTGGTAATAGTTCCCCTGTTTCTATATTGAATACTCCATTTCTTACGTTTACTAGGTGTTCCGGTGGATTTAATGAATCTCTATCTACATAACTATGATTTCGTATTGCTCCTACAACTTCATTTTTAAAATGCTCCAATCCTTTCACATCATCATCTAAAAAAAATTGTACCCTTTCTTTTATTAATGCATCCCCACATGGTTCAAAAAAAGAACCATTATAACTTAATATCTCTTGATTATCTTTTGTAACTAAATATTTTCTGTTATCACCACTCAATAATAATTTTGCTAGTTTAACACAATTAATTCCACCTGTTTTTTCTCCCTTGTCGTTTTTTTCGAATACTCCATACTCTTCTAATAATTTTTCTTTTGTTTTTTTCTCAGGTTGAAAGAATGTACACTTTTCACGGTCATCAAAAGGGCAATATCCTAATTCAATGAGTGTCTTACACCCTGTGGGCTTTTCAGATTTTAAGGCAGAATTGACAACAGTAGAAAGTTCCCCTATTGGTAATGGTACTTTGTTTCGCCTATTCCAATTGACTAGGAGAGTTTTAATCTCGGTTGGATTCAACTTTTTATGATATTTATACCAGTTTGTTAAAGCAAAAGCTGTATCGTTTCGTCTTCCTTCTTTTAAACCACCTTTTAAGATATTTTGAATGCAAGCTGCTTCTACATTTTCCATTTGTATTGGTTGGTATGCAATAGTGTTTTTGATCCCACGTTTCTCTCTAACTGCTTTAACCATTTTGGTATACATATCAAAGACATCTTTCGGTTTGAGCTGAAAGAGTTGACTTGGAGATTCATGATTATAAAAGTAATACTCATACCCATTGGGATGGATACTAGGTGGAGCAACTACATACCCACCGTTTGATCGATATTCTAAATGTATTTCTGCATCCTTGACCAGATCTCCAGGATTTGTATAATGTCTGCAGTAGATATGCCAACCTTTACCAGTCTTTACGACCCATTGGCCATTTGAGATGATACTTGGTATCTTTAATCCTAGTTCACTAATGATATTCTCATCATCGACATCAATGACAACGAGATCGTTTGAGACCGCTCCGCAAATGATTCCAATGTTTTGAAATAGCCCATCTTGCAGCCATTTTTTAATTTCATCCATCTCTGGCGTTCTGGCATTAAATTCCCTCCAAGTTGGTATGTTAGGGATTTTGCTTCTTTCCTTCAAAGGAATAATTGAAAAACCCTGATTGTAGTAGGACCATACTGCATCCTCCATCCCATTTGCAACTGTTTTTTTAGAAGTTTTTACTAGCGGTTTAACATATTCTGCGTAACCTCTTTTCACAAATTCTTCAGCTGTTTTTTTATCAACAGTGATTTTATCTCCTTTGGAGCCAATGTCCATATCATCTGATAGTTTGATGTCATAGCCAGTCAAGAAGCTCCCTCCGTCTATTGGTGTATTCGCCGCATTTGGTAGCATCATATTCTAAGATATCCAAACCAAGTGCACAAAAAAACTGGCCATTCCAGTTAACTTTAAGGTGTAGACAGGTAAAACAAATAGGGTCAATATGCATTTGGGTCACCATCCCTAGACACGATCCATAATTTGTTGTCGCTTTCCTGAAACCTGATCATTCGAAAATTCGGATAAGCCTCTAAATACGCTCTAAAATCAGATAAATCTTCAGCTGGGATGTGACCGACGATTCCAATAACAATAGGCTTATGGCTGTTGAATCCCATGTCTTTCCTTCTCCTTATTTATTTCTTCGACGACCTTGTGTAAAAATTCCATAGAATTAATATCCAAATCGGGGCAGACTTCTTGTTGAAATTTTAGAGTGGATTCTAAACTCATTCTATATCCCACTTTCATTGATCAGCACACGAACTGTTGCACTCAAACTTAGTGATTTTTGCGCAGCTAGTTTCTTGAGCTTTCTATAAGAATAACGGTCAAAAGAGAAAGTTAATCGCAAGTCTTTTTTATGATCTTCATTTGTCATAAATATGAAAAAAGTTCGCAATATTTAAATATGTCGTAGCTTATGTAGCCTTAATTTTCACAACTAAGGTTGGTACTAAAATGAAAAAACCAATTGATAAAGATTCTGTCTTTGAAAATGAGATTACAAAAAGCATTCTGAATTTGTTAGAAATATATTATAATGAAAATGGACTTAGACCAGTTTATATACGATATGCTCTCGATAAAAATTATAGAGAAAAACAACATAAAGAACCAGATCCAGAATTTGAACGAAATATTGATCGAATTAAAGAACTCTATGAAGAAAAATTAAAGTCTTTCTGGGAAGATAAGAGAATCTTAAATGACTGTATCAAAAGTAGAGAACAGCTTTATTATTATTTGCGGATATTAGAAAATGAATTACATGCTATAGAAAAAATTGGTCAATATAAGAAAACCAAATACAAAATAACAGAACGTTTTTATAAAGAATTAAACCGAAGGGAGAACTTCAATGCTTTGAACCTATTTTCTTCAGTTCAGATAAAAAGTTATTCGAATAATTCTGATTGGCCAAGTACTTCAGTATTATATGGTTTTTCTGAAAAACTTCTAATGAAACTAGGTGACAAAAGAAAAAAGATTGACACTTTTATTACACAAATTGAAAAGAACATTAAAGAGATTGATAACATCAAGCAAGATATTATAGAGACAGAGAAAAAGCGAATACTGAAAGATTTCTTGAATGAGACAGAAAGTGCATTTCTCAAGGATTTCCTAAAACAAAATGGTGATGATATTTTTGGTATTATCTACAATGTCTTTTTGAATATATCTGATTTCTCAGAAAAAAGTATAAGAGAAAATCTCTTGGATTCAAGATACGTTTACATATCCTCTATAAAATATGGTTGCACTCCACATTTTAATAATAACTTAGATGATTTTATTAAAACCCAACGAATTTACAAGAAATCAATTGATGGATTGAATGAGAAAGAATTCTGTAATCTCTGGTCTAACATGCATTTTAATAAGAAATATGATTTTTCAAAATCTGATATTGAAGAGATAATTGAGTGGGGTTGGCAGCATAGAGACACATTCAAGATATTTGTACCTATGTCAGTTGCTTATTCAGGATATATAGAAAGTAGTCGAAAGAGTCTCAATTTTTATAGTATAACTAAACATTAATCTTTTTCTTTCATTTGTTTGTATTTTTCCCAAGTCTCTGTAAGAGTATCTCTATAGAATTTGAAGAATTCTGGATCCTTAAGCATGTCCATTGACTGAAACCCTATTTCTGTAGCTTCTTCTTTCTGTTGATCAAATTCCATGATGCTCTTTTCATCTAAACCAAGAGAGCAATGATGACACACGTTAGCAGCTGGATCATTTTTTATTTTGCATCGTGGACATTCTATAGGCTGTAATTTATCCTTTGAGATATCCTCTTCAATAAGTCCATGCATGGCAAGTATGGCCTTATCGGTATCTCTACCTGAAAGATGTACATATGTAGAAGCTTCCTTTGATCCTTGCACCCATCCCAGGTATTCACATAATTGTGCTTCTGTCAATCGTTTAGCCAACTCAGTACCTCTAGAATGTCTGAACCAGTGAGGTCTTACTGGCTTGGTGATATGAGCCTTCCCAGCTATCTCACGCAATAAAAGGTTAATCTGTGGGTAAGAAAGAAATTCCCCTCGACTCTTACCCCATAAGGAGCAAAAGAGATAACTCTCCCGAAAATCAGGTTTTGCTTTTTTGGGATGATCAGTAAGCCAGTTTGATATAGATGGTGCAGAAGAAATAAGTCGTATTCTCCTACCTCCTGTTTTGCCATGAAGATCAACTAAACAACCGTATTTATCGAACACAACATGCTTGACTTTTACATTCTGAAGCTCTGCTATCCGTGCAGCGCTTTCATAGAGAACTAGTACCATTGCACGATCTCTAAGGTTATTCGTGTGATTTGCTAATTTCTTTATATCCTCTGAAGTTAGGAGATCATCTGGGTTTTTCTTTCGATTATTCTTGATGGTTGTTCTAATCCATTTCACACAAGCAGGATATTCCCCCTTGTCGTAGCTTTCCCCAAGTTGTTCATAGATAAACTTCATGAATCGTTTGATAGCAACTAAGCGATCGTGCTTGGTCCATTCTGCAAGATCTGAGTTATTGATCTCACTACAAAGCGTAACAATATCCTGTTTTGTAAGATCCTTCCAATTCTTCTTTATCATTTTAGAGAGAGAAACGAGAATATAAATGTACTTTTGCTGTCGTGTTTTTGACAATCCTTCAGCTGCTATTTGTTCAATGAATTTTAAGATATGTTGTTTGTTTTCTTTGAGAATAGTAGATTTTGTAATGTGATCTTTAACCTTTTCAATATCAGATGCTTTAAAGACCATAAGTACTCACAAAAAAGAGTATCTGCTAATCACTATTTTAATGTTGGGGTAGTTAAGTTTTGCAATTAGAGCCTCATGCGGGCTATTTTATGATATCAACTAATGCTACTTTTTCAAGGATTAATAAGTTACGATTCTCCTTTGAAACAGTTGCAAGTTCTTGTTGGGAAAATCCCCAGTTCTTTAATGTATTAAGATTACCTTCAAGAACCTTATCATTTCTCTTTAATCCAAGCTGTAATAAACTATTTTCTATATTCTTTTGAGTAATCGCACCAATGAATAATAGTACAATATCATCCAAACCTTTTTGTAATCCTAACTTTCTAAGTGCTTTTTGTATTTGCCGCTCACCTGCAGCATAGAGAAGAATTTCCATGGCAAGTGTATTTGTTGCATTCGTTCCTTGTTTAAAGGACCTTCTCGCATGTTCATAAGCTGAAAGAAGATGGTCTTTTCCAAAGATATACGATGCATTGAACACTTGTATTGATATCTTATGATGTTGAGATACTTTGTGAAGATTGATCATAAAAGAATTTACATCTTGAATCTTACCTGTTGCACCAATTATAGTAATCATGTATTATACACCATGTAATGTCCTATTTTGTTGTCCTTTTTCTTCTCCAAGTTGTTTTTTGATAGTGACAGCCATAGCTTTGCCAATACTTTTAATCTGGGCAAGACGTTCTATGGGAATACCACGTAATTCATTGACTGTTGTAAATCCTTTGTTATACAGTGCTCGTGCTCGCACGCGCCCCACTCCCTTTAAAGAGATGAGATTAAGAAGTTCTTGTTTACAGCCATTTCTCACACGGAGAATAAGATCATTGATATCAGTTACATAGGAAAAATTGAACATACGAGCAAATTCTCTTGTGGCATGCAATAACCACTCAGCATTTTCCATAATATTATGAATATCACCTGGCCAAATGTTATATTTAGTTACCATTTTTTCATAGGGATATTCATCAATCCAATCCTCGATAAGAAAGGCTGTTTTTAAATCGCTTAAGAACCATTCATAATCTTTACTACTTTGATTTGGTGTTTTTAGTAAGAGGGAACCTAAAACCTTTTCAGCTTTCTCTTCAACCCATGCATCTGAATTTCGAAGATAAAGAGATCGAATATCAGGTGTGGATGCAATAGCATGGAGAAAGGAGAGAGGTGAGATATTTTTTGCATACGTTTCTTCTAATGAATTTTTAAGATGAAGGGCTGAAAGAGGATCGATATACAGAGAAGAGGTTAATTTACCAAAAAGAGTTGAAAAATAATGATCATATTTCTTATTTATAAATTCGTTGTTTAGGAGAAATTCAAGAGCAGTCCCAATTTCATGCTGGATAGTATAGATTTCTGATTGGTAGGCAAAAAAGGTACTCTCGATAAATTTTTGAATTCCTTCATCATCATGTATAAAATCTGCAGCAATGGCGGCAAGAATATGGGTTCTCAAAGCTGCTTGAGTACCAAGTTTTGAATAGATGGGTTCAGTATCTGCTAAAATATAATTATAAAAAATTTCATCTCTCTGTCCACTATTTTTTGCAATAGTGATGGCTTCACCTTCGGTATCAAATCGAGGTCGTCCTGCTCTTCCTGCTTGTTGTTTATACTCAAGGATAGGAATGGGAGTCATACCAAAGTTGACGTCATAGCGCCATAAGTCTCGTATAATAACACGTCGAGCTGGAATATTGACACCAGCAGCAAGCGTAGGGGTCGCTACAATGCATTTAATCATCCGGTTTTTAAATCCTTGTTCAACAGCAGATCGTTGTACACTACTCAACCCTGCATTATGAAAAGCGACACCTTGTTCTATACATGTTATTAGAGCTTCAACAATAGAGATATTCTCCCCTAATTCTTGAGAAATGTTCTTAACAAGAGCTTGCAATCCTTTTTTTTCTTTATCGGTAAGTGAGGATCCAACAATACTAGAGAGATGATGTGCTAGACTTACTGTTGATCGTCGATTATTAACAAAAACTAAGGTTTGTCCTCCACCGCTTAGGGATTCAGAGATAAGTTTATCTAAAGATTTTTTTGCTGTGCTTTCAATAATTTTGGTAGAACCATCATCAAACTTTATTTCATTTTTAAAAAAAACTCCTTCTTTAAGAGTAACGGGACGCCAGTCAGACTGAATAAGTTGGGCATCAAGCCAATCAGCAAGTTCAACAGCATTTTTTATAGTAGCTGATAGAGCAACAATCTGGGTGTTTGGATTTAATGCTCGAAACCGTGAAATGATAACCTCTAGAGTAGGTCCACGATTAGGATCATGAATGAGATGAAGTTCATCAATGACAAGAACCTTTATTTGGTCAATCCAGGAAATGCCATGACGCAAGAGAGAATCTGCTTTTTCAGAGGTACAAACGATAATGTCATATCGGGCTATACGAGTATCTGATTCATCTAGTTCACCTGTTGAAAGACCCACTTTGAATCCTAGAGGACTAAATTGTTTCAAATCCTCATATTTTTCTTTTGCTAGAGCACGTAAAGGAACAATATAGAGGGCTTTACCCCCTTCTTGACGCAAGCGATGCAAGATTGCTAAATAGGCAATCAGACTTTTTCCAGCCGCTGTTGGTATTGAAAGGACAACATTTTTACCTGCCAGTACATAAGGCAAAGCTTTCTTTTGCGGTGGATACAGGGCCGTGATTTCTTCTTTTCTCAGGATTGAAATGATATTTTTATCGAGATCTGTTTCATCAAGTTTCATGGTAAAGTCATATAGGGAAAGACATTAATAAAAAAAAACTTATTCCCTGTTTCATAAGTCTTGCTGGTGTTAATATGGGACGACGTCAAACTATGATGGAAAAATACAAAATGCAAATGAAAGCCTACCGAAAGAAACGAGGTAAGATTGATAATACTCCGTTTCTCCCGCCAGATGGTAATGTGTATGTTATGAATTCACTTGCCCCTGATAAGAAAATGAGAGCAGAAATCTTAAAAACCAAAGAAAAGAGTCATCGTGTTGTCATCGATAGTTTAGCTTGTCCCGAATGTGGTAATCCAATGCAATGGGATGCTCATTGGGAAGCTTTTATCTGCATGAAACATGGTAAGAAAGCAATCTATGAACTTGTACCACAAAAATAATAGAGATTAAAAAGAAATAATATAAAAGAAAAAGAGGAAACCTGGCACTTTTTCAGTAACAGATTCAACATCTGTTGCATTGACTGTTACACTGATTTCTACAAACCCAAGTCCAATTGGCATCTTTTCTAAACCGACAGCATATACCACCGAAGAACTTGGAGGTATCGAAAATATTTCACCTTGATTAGACGAGATAATTTTCTGAAAATACATTGATTTCACAGTAATATTCCGTGTTACCTCATATGCATATTCATCTCCAACATTCTTGATAATTGCTGTGGTATGAAGTCCTGTTTAAATTTCGATATCAAATTCTACGTCTCTATTTTTTGAAGAGATGGTTGAAGGCATAACCATCGATAACAATAAAAAAATAAAGAAAAAGTCCATACAGTGTCTTCTTCATTTTCCCACCTACAAAAATATATATCTTGTATTATTTATACTTATTGAACAAGTTAGGAATAACAAAAAAATGTGACAGATATAAGTATAAGTTGTCCTATTACGATATAGTGGTAGATATGGTTGAAGAAAAAATTGGTATCATTGAACATTTCTTTACCAATATTAGTGTTGCCGCTATCAAAATCACTGATAACGAACTTAAAGTAGGAGATACTATTCATGTAGTCGGTGCTCATACAGACTTTACTCAAAAAGTTGAACGAATGGAAATCGAGAGAAATCCAGTTGAGATAGCACGAGTTGGAGAGGCTATTGGAATTAAAACAATAGAGAGAGTAAGAGAGCACGATATGGTCTATAAAGTACCTCAAGAGGAATAATCTATGAAAGAACTCGCAGAAGTAAGAACCTTAAAAGTTAATCGATATATGATAATAGATGACGAACCCTGTAAAATTATGAGTATTTCTACGTCAAAACCAGGAAAACATGGAGAGGCAAAAGCTCGCATAGAAGCTGTCGGTATCTTTGACAATCAGAAGAAAAGTGTCGTTCATCCTGTCAAACATAAGATACATGTTCCTATGATTGATAAACGAACAGCTCAGGTGTTATCCTTGATGGGTTCAGACACCGCACAACTCATGGATATGGAAACCTACGAAACCTTTGAGATGCCGATACCTGATGAGTTTAAAGGAAAAATACAACCTGGTAACGAAATAAGTTACTTACAAGCTCTTGGTAAAAAAAAGATTACGCGTGTGTAAATAGATCATTGGCTCTATGAAATTTCCAAACTATTTTGCTGATGCTGAGTCAGATTTTCAGACTGCTGATACTATTCTTTTTGGTGTACCTTTTGGAAAGACTTCTTCGTTTCGTTTTGGTGCAGAGAAAGGACCACAGGCCATCCGTCAAGCAAGTTGGAATTTTGAAACATATGATATTCGAAAGGGAACAGATTTACGCACTAAAGCAATCCATGATTATGGGGACCTAGACGTTACTACTGCTAGTACTCAAAACATGTTTGAAATCGTTAATAAATTTGCCACTCATGTACTGAACCACAAGAAATTTCCTGTAGCCCTTGGTGGGGAGCACAGTGTCACACCACCCATTATTGCAGCTTATCCAAAGGATATTGGCGTGATAGTTCTTGATGCCCATCTTGATTTTCGAGAGAATTATGAAAACGATACTAATAATCATGCTTGTACCATACGTCGTATCGCAGATCATATTACAATCGAAAACATAGCAGTTGTAGGTCTTCGTTCAGCTGAACAAGAAGAATTTGAAGATGCCCGGCAGGCTAATCTTTTTCATATCGATGCATTTTCTATCCTTGATGATGGCATTGAAACAGCTATTCTGCGTCTTAGCCGTCATTTCCAAGAAAAACCTCTCTATCTTTCAATAGACATTGATGTATTAGATCCTGCGTATGCCCCTGGAACAAGTACTCCTGAACCTTTTGGTATATCGCCCTATGATATTCTCAAAATACTTGATGCATTTTCGTCACAGTTGGTAGGTTGTGATCTTGTTGAGGTTTGTCCTCCCTATGATAAAGGAGAAACAGCCTTAGTTGCTGCAAAATTGATAAGAATACTGCTATCTACTTTAGAGTTCAAATCTCATAATAAATGATATGAAGGAGATGATATTAGTCTCTTTACTAGTAATGTTATGAAGAATAATAAGCTGATTAACGGAATTTTATGCGCCATTGCCTTGGCCTTTGGAGTTTCCATTGTAATTCTCTCTTTTATAATGGATTTTTCCTGTGCAGAAAATTTACGATATTTTATTGTCTTTTTGTCTATTGCTGTTTTTTGTCTTGCACTAGCTGCCATAAATTCAATTATTATCAACTAGTTGCTATAAGATAGTACATATACTTAATTTAATATATCATGACTTCATTCAGCACAGCTATGAAAGAAGGGAAGAATAATTCTGTTTTAATCGCAGGGATCCTCACGGTTGTTGTTATTGCAATTTTATCAGGATATCTTGTCTATACTTATTATCCAGATATATTAGATAATCTCTTTCCTGATGAATCTCCAGATATAGAGATTGGCGACTGTGCAGATGTCAATTATATAGGACGATTTTATATTAATAATTCTGTCTTTGATACTTCATATGAAAGTGTTGCTATAGAGTGGGACATATATAACGAGAATAGAGACTACGAACCATTGAAGATATTTGTTGATCCTTCTGGAGAATTAGAGATTCCGGAAGACTGCGAAGGATATAGTTCTGGAATGATTCAAGGTTTTTTAAAAGGTTTAATTGGTATGGAAAAAGGAGAAAATAAAACGGTTATTATCCCCCCAGAAGAAGCTTATGGTGATTGGAATGTAACTCTAGCTGAAAGTATGGGTGCTGGATCATATTATATCGATTCAATCATTAATATATCAGAAGAAGTTAATATTTCAGTCTTTCAATCTTCATTTCCTGATACTGAAATTGTTCTCAATGAATCTTTTGATTATGGATTAGTTGCTTTTCAATCAGAGGGCATCTTGAATGCAACAATTATCAACATAACAAATACGAATCTTACCTTTGAAATTGATCCAAAAAATGGTACTATTTTTACTCATCCAATTTTTAGTACCAATACAACCATACTAGTTGATAATGATGTCAATTTTACTATTCATATGGATTTTACAATCAACCAGACATTCAATCTATATGGAGTATATTTTTTCAAAGTTGTAGATGTTAATGAGACAGTAGCAAAGTTTGCAATTAATATGAATGCACCAGATATTACCTTTATTGGACAGACATTAGTTTTTGAACTGGAAGTCATAGAGGTCTATAAGAATTCCTAGTTTTCTATTTGTTGTTTAATCTCTTGCTCAACTAACTCTAAAAATTCTTCTTCTTTTCCTTTAGGTATTGTAGCACCAGCAGCAATATTGTGACCTCCGCCAACACCATTAATTTTTCGAGCAGCATGTTTCATGACTACTGATAGGTTTAGTCCCTTATCAATAAGAGCCTGTGTGGCTCGAGCAGAGGCTTTGACATCTCCCCGTTCTGTAATTGCAAATCCAATCAGTGGAAGATTTCTATCAACTGATTCTGTATTCAGTAGCATATTAGTAACAATGCCAACAATTGTGTCTCGAATTCCTTCTCCACCGTGAAAAAATTGTACGTAGGTTCTTTTTTGGATTTCTTCATCACGGGCTACCTGTAATCCTTCCATAAGATTCTGGCGATGTCCTTTTAATAAATTGCGAGCTTTTTCAAGCCACTCTCCACGGTCTCCTAAACAGACTTGTAATCCAACTTCATATTGTCCATAGCGAGCTGTTGAATTCAACAGTGTAGCAAATTCTCGAGCGTCATGTAACTCTGTTCCTATTTGTTCTTGAAGAAGAAGGTAGGTTTCTCCAATTACTCGTTTTGCTATGTCTGTACCAAAGCCTTTTGAGAGTAGCTGTTGAACAATACCAGAGATGATCGTCTGTCGCTCATCCTTACTTAAATCAATCCATTTTCTCCAAGTATCTCCCTTTTTCAACCGTATATGTAACTCTTGGAGAAAGGACAAACAAGTGTCTTCTCGACCACTCACTCCTGGAATAATCGGATCGTTTGCATATTGGAGTAATTTTACAAGTGGCCGTGTTTCTCGACCAAAATAGCAAATGTCTTTTATTATCTGAAGAGATTTACTCTGTTCACCATCTTTGCAGATTTCTCTGTTAAGACCTTGTAACGCTCCAAATCTTCTATCCTGTAAATCACCACAAGCACCGACAATAGCTAAAGCAGAGAGATCAATATTTTTTTTCTGAAGAGCTTTTGCAACATAATACGTCACTCCTGCCCCACTAATTTCAAAAGTACCATTGATATCAAACAAGTGAGGATTGAGGTGAAAATCAACATTGGTTTCTTTTGAGCAGACGTGATGATCGGTAATAATCTTTTTTAGCTGAGGATGGTGAAGGGTAATACTGCTTCCTAAATCAGTAAACCACACTAGTTCATGATTTTCATCAATCAATTTCGTACAGGTCCTGTCATCAAGCTGTTTGACGCTTTCGATGGTATAGTCTTTTCCTAATCGTTCCAGTGCTTTAACTGCAATTGCACCAGCAGCTATGCCATCGGCATCGATATGGGTTACAATATGGATATGTTTCGCTTTATGAATATAAGATGCAATTTCTTGAGCTCGTTTAAACAAAGGAGTGCCTCCTTTTGTAAAAGAGAGAAGGGATGATTAGTTTTTTGGTTCTTGTTAATATTTAGTCTTCTGCCATTTCTTGATATCGCTGATAACGTTCAGTGACCTGTTCTTCCAATTTCTTATGGAGTTTTGCTGCTTCTTCAGGAAACGTTTTTGTCAAGGCTGCATAGCGTACTTCACCCATAAGAAAATCCCGAATCGTACCGTTGGGTTCCTTGTAATCAAGTTGGAAGGGATTCTTCCCTTCATCAGCTAGTCGTGGATCGTAGCGATAGAGGGGCCAATACCCAGATTCAACAGCTAATTTTTCTTCTTCTTGTGATTTTCCCATTCCTCGTTTGATACCATGGTTAATACATGGAGCATAGGCAATGATGAGGGATGGCCCAGGATAGGATTCAGCTTCTCGTACTGCTTTCATCAATTGATTCTTGTTAGCTCCCATGGCTACTGATGCAACATAGACATAGCCATAACTCATTGCCATTAAGCCTAAATCTTTCTTTTTTGTTTTCTTTCCAGATTCAGCAAATTTCGCAATGGAGCCAATCGGAGTTGCTTTCGAAGATTGACCACCTGTATTAGAATACACTTCTGTATCAAGAACTAAGATGTTAATATCTTCACCCATGGCAAGAACATGATCTAGACCACCATATCCAATATCATAGGCCCATCCATCTCCACCAACCGACCAAATAGATTTTTTTGTGAGAATGTCTTGATTATTCCAAATATGTTGTAAGACTTCATCATTATGGTTTTCTTTGAGAAGTTGTTTAATCTTATCTCCAAATTCTTTGGATTTTTCAGCATCATACCTATGGTCACGCCAAGAGAAGAGTGCCTCTTTTAATACCCCATCAGTGGTTTTGATTGCCTTTTGGACTACATCAGCAAGTTTTGCCCGCCGTTGAGTAGTTGCAAGAACCATACCAAATCCATACTCTGCATTATCTTCAAAAAGAGAATTTGCCCAAGCAGGTCCATGTCCCTCTTTGTTGAGAGCAAAGGGTACAGAAGGAGCTGAACCTCCCCATATCGAAGAACATCCTGTAGCATTGGCAATAATCATTCTATGACCAAAGAGTTGAGTTATCAATTTCAAGTATGGAGTCTCACCACAACCTGCACAGGCTCCAGAAAATTCCAACAGCGGTTTTTGAAACTGGGAACCTTTGACGGAAAATTTATCAAATCCTCCTGTCCGTTGAGGGAGTGTATTAGCATAACGTTGAAGAGGTATTTGTGTATCTTTCTGTGTTGCTAACGGTTTCATAACAAGTGCTTTTTCTTTTGCAGGACAAATATCAGCACAGTTACCACAACCTACACAATCCTCAGGATAGATTTGTATTCTAAACCATAATCCTTCCGCTTCTTTCCCTACGGCCTTTTTCACTTCAAATCCTTCTGGTGCATTGTTCACTTCCTCTTGAGTAGCAAGTACAGGTCGGATAGCTGCATGGGGACAGACCATAGCACATTGATTACATTGAATGCAATGCTCCATCATCCATTCAGGAATATTAATGGCAACCCCTCGCTTTTCATACTTGGTTGTTGCTGTTGGAAAAATACCACCAGGTGTAAAGGCACTGACAGGAAGTTTATCGCCTTGTTGAGCAAGCATAGGTTTCATTACTTTAGTAACAAATTCAGGTTCATCTTTTGCAGAAACGTTATCCTCTGGTAAATCGTTCCATGATGGCGGATAATGAATTTCTTGAATATGTTCTGATGCAGCATCGACTGCTTTCCAGTTCATTTCCACAACATTTTTTCCTTTTCGCCCATAGGTTTTTTGAATCGCTTCCTTTAGTTGCTTTACAGCATCTTCAATAGGTATAACTTTAGCAAGTTTGAAAAAGACGGTTTGCATCACCATATTAATTCTACCGCCAAGGCCAATTTCTTCAGCAATCTTTACGGCATCAATATTGTAGAATTTTAGATGTTTTTGAGCAATTGCACGTTTTAACGAATTGGGCAACTGTTTTTCCATTTCTTCAAGAGAATTCCAGGGTGAATTCAATACAAAAGTCCCTTCATTTCGAATTCCTTCTAAAAGATCATATTTGTCAACATACGATGGTTGATGACAAGCAATGTAATCAGCTTTATCAATTAAATAAGTTGATTTTATAGGCGCTTGACCAAACCGAAGATGAGAGACAGTGACACCACCAGATTTTTTAGAATCATAGGCAAAATACCCTTGAACGTATTGTTTGGTGGAATCTCCAATAATTTTGATTGCATCTTTATTTGCTCCAACTGTTCCATCGCCTCCAATACCCCAAAATTTACATCGAACAAGACCTGCAGGAGAGGCATCAATTGGTTCTTGAAGATCAAGAGAGGTGAAGGTAACATCATCAGTGATTCCCACAGTAAAATGTTTTTTAGGAGTATCAAGCTTCAAATTATCAAAAACTGCTTTTGCCATGGTAGGAGTAAAATCTTTTGAACCAAGACCATAGCGACCGCCAACAACTTCAATAGGTCGTGAATGATCAGCAAGAACAGAAAGTACATCTAAATACAAAGGTTCTCCAAAAGCTGTTGCTTCTTTTGTCCTATCAAGAACTGCAATTCTTTGAACAGACTGTGGGATAGATTGTAGAAAATGTTCTGCAGAAAATGGTCGATACAATCGAACCTTGATGAGCCCAACTTTCTCTCCTTTTTGGTTGAGATATTCTACTGCTTCTTCAGCAGCTTCACAACCTGATCCCATCATAATAATGACACGATCAGCATCAGGTGCACCAAGATAATCAAAGAGTTGATAACGTCTACCAGTGAGTTTATACACTTTTTCCATTTCTTCTTCAACGAGTTTTGGTACTGCTTGATAATATTTATTTGCAGCTTCATTTACTTGGAAATAGATGTCTGGGTTTTGGGCGGTACCTCGAAGATGGGGATGTTCAGGATTTAAAGCTCGTTCTCTATGATTTTTAATCCCATCCCAATCTACTAATGGCTTAATATCGTTGTAATCAATAACTTCTATTTTTTGAATTTCATGAGACGTTCGAAATCCATCAAAAAAATGAACAAAAGGAAGACTTGCACGGATGCTTGCAAGATGAGACACTAACGCAAGATCCATCACTTCTTGAATAGAATTTGAGGCAATCATGGCAAATCCTGTTGCTCGTGCGGCCATAACATCTTGATGATCACCAAAAATGGAGAGAGCTTGCCCTGCAACCGCCCTTGCAGAAACGTGAAAGACGGTTGGCATTAATTCTCCAGCAATCTTATACATGTTGGGAATCATTAATAGTAAACCTTGTGAAGCTGTAAAAGTTGTAGCACAGGCACCGGCACTGAGCGCTCCATGAACAGCACCTGCAGCACCTCCCTCGGATTGCATTTCTGCAACTTTTAGGACTTGATTAAAGATATTCTTGCGTCCATATGCTGCCCATTTATCAGCTTGTTCTCCCATGGGTGAAGAGGGAGTTATCGGATAAATAGCAGCCACATCACTAAATGCATAGCCAATATGGGCTGCAGCAGTATTACCATCCATACTCTTCATAAGTGATTTTTTCTTTTGCTCTGATTTCATCATTATCTCTTGTTTTTGCATTTCCAAGGCACCTCATCAGATGACGGGTTATTACCGGTATTTATGTTCTATACATAAAGATTTGGTTGATAAAAATTCTGTACCATAAATCATATAGATCTTAGTATCTATAGAATAGTGAAATGGGGAGATCATTGCCCTTTATTATTAGCTAGGCTTTTCCTCTCTATTCGTCTTCTCCTCATATGTGGGATTTCCCCATTTCCTTTTTTACTATAAGATATCTTTATATCTTAATAAAATATTACAAACTTCATATTAAAAGAATCGGGGAGGAAATCAGATGAAAAAAACCTTAGTAATAATGGTATTTTTTGTTTTTTTATTGGCTAGTATTGGCACGATTGCTAAACCAGAATCTGAACAATATTGGTATCGACCTGGATTAGAACTTGAAATAGTAGGTGGATTTGGTCTTACTGTTTATATTTATAATGCAGGTGGCGATCTAGAAGATTTAGAATGTTCTATTGTTCTAGAAGGAGGATTTATTCTCATTGGAAGAGAGACAGTGCGTACCATGGATATTCAAAGTGGAATGAGAGTTCCCATGCATGTTTTTGTACTAGGATTTGGCAATGCTGATATTGTAGCAACTGCTGGGACAGATTCTATATCAGCATCAGGTTTTGTCTTAGGGCCTTTTGTTCTAGCTCTGAATTAATAGACGACACTCCCTCTTTTTTCTTTTCTATATTTTACTTCATAATCTTTATAATTATCAAATAATTAAGTATTGGAGGGGGAATGAAACAGGAACTAATACTCTGTTTTATATTACTTACATCAATAGTATTCATCGGATCTTTTAAGCAAACCTCCACTTAAAAAAAGGATCATTTGGAATCTCTCCTTCCAAATAGAGCTCCAACAATAGAAGATTGTTCCTTTGTTTATTTTGCTGAATCTACTTCTACAAGAATTCTTTCTTATGCAGTGGCTCACGATAGCGATGGAAAAATTGTAACATATCAATGGATTTTAAGTGATGGTTATTCTTGCAAAGAACAAACCTTTGCATATCAATTTAATTCTTCGGGAGCTTTTTATGCCACACTGATGGTCTATGATGACAAAGGAGCAGTTGTTTGGGAAACTATTACTATTGTTTTTCAGAATCCATTTGACTGAATCGTCTCATTTTCAATAATTTAATAATTATTAAATACTAACGTAATATTGTCTCTCTAGGAGAGACCTATGGAGATAATATCATATCTTGTTCCTATTGCTGGAGGTATAGCTTTACTTTTTGCTTTGGCACTGTTTTTTTTGATTAAGAAACAAAGTGCAGGCAATGAAAAAATGCAAGAATTGAGCAGTGCGATTCGAGAAGGTGCCATGGCATTTCTGAAAAGTGAGTATAAAGTGTTGGTTATCTTTGTTATTGTTATTGCTGTATTGCTCTTTGGTGCATCCTTTATTGAAGGCAGTTATATGGATCAAGGTTTATCTGTTGCTTTTGTGATTGGTGCCATCTTTTCTGCTCTTGCAGGAAATATTGGTATGCGGGTTGCAACGCTAGCTAACGCAAGAACAGCTAATGCGACTAAAAAAAGCGTTAGCAAAGGACTTTCCCTTGCGTTTTCTAGTGGAACCGTAATGAGTATGTGTGTTGTGGGACTTGGAGTGATAGGAGTGTGGAGTCTCTATACAATATATAATGATACTCAGGTACTCTTTGGTTTTGGTTTTGGGGCTTCATCAATAGCATTATTTGCCAGAGTTGGTGGTGGAATATATACCAAATCTGCTGATGTTGGTGCTGATCTTGTTGGTAAGGTTGAAGCTGGTATTCCTGAGGATGACCCACGAAATCCAGCTGTTATTGCTGATCAAGTTGGCGATAATGTTGGTGATGTTGCTGGTATGGGGGCAGATTTATTCGAATCATATGTTGACTCAATTATCGCTACCATGGCCTTAGGTGCTATTATCGGTGGAGTTGCCATTAATACCTATGGTGAAAATGCAGTAATTCTTCCTTTACTCATTGCAGGAATGGGTATCGTAGCTTCTATTCTTAGTACGTTACTGATATTCCTTGGAAAAGGCGAAAATATCTATTCTTCTTTAAGAAATGTCCTATTCCTAAGTACCATTTTAACAGCTATATTTGGAGGAGCTATAACGTGGTATACACTTGATACACTCACTCCATTCTATGCTATGCTTGCTGGTCTTATTGCTGGTATTATCATTGGATTAACTACTGAATATTTCACCTCTGAAAAACAAAAACCTGCACAGAGGATTGCCCAAGCAGCAGAAACAGGTCCTGCCACGGTTATTATCCAAGGACTAACCACAGGCATGATGAGTACTGCTGTTCCAATTATTGCTGTTGTTGTAGCTATGTTATTTGCCTATCATATAACATTTGATGGAACTGCAATTGCAACTGGGTTTTATGGTGTTGCTATATCAGCTGTTGGTATGCTAAGTATTCTAGGTGTATCTCTTGCAACAGATTGTTATGGACCAGTTGCAGATAATGCCCAAGGAATTGCAGAAATGGCTGGTATGGGTAAAGAAGTGAGAGAAAGAACAGAATCACTTGATGCAGTTGGTAATACAACAGCAGCTATGGGAAAAGGTTTTGCTATAGGATCTGCTGCTATTACTTCCCTAGCATTGATATTTACCTATATTATTACAGCAGAACAAATTGCTACAGATGCCGGAAAAACAATTGATTTTACAAATCTGCTCACCCTTCAGAACCCACAACTTGTATCAGGAATTTTTATTGGAGCTATGCTTCCTTTTGTGTTCACAGCACTTACTATGGGTGCTGTGGGTAAAGCAGCGTATGCTATGGTAGAAGAAGTTAGATATCAATTTAAGAAATTCGATCTTTTAAAAAGTGACAAGAATAAACCCGATTATGCCCGTTGTGTTAAGATTAGTACAAACCGTGCCTTAAAGGAGATGATTATACCAAGTTTAATGGCAGTTATTTCCCCGATAGTTGTTGGTCTAGTTTTAGGTCCTCACGGACTTGCTGGTTTGTTAATTGGGTCGATAGCAACTGGATTTTTACTTGCCATCTTTTTAGCAAATGCAGGTGGTGCATGGGATAATGCTAAAAAATATATAGAATCAGGAAATCTTGGTGGAAAAGGCTCAGATGCTCACAAAGCAACAGTTATTGGAGATACGGTAGGCGATCCTTGCAAAGATACGTCAGGACCGTCATTAAACATTTTAATAAAATTAATGTCAATTGTCTCCCTAGTGTTTCTTCCTTTGTTTATTATCTTTTATTAAACAAAGAGAAATTCTAAAATAAGAGATTACCTAATACCATAATACAATCCGGAGGTTTTTTGAAATGAAAAAAGAATTCAAAGAAGGAGATATCATAATTACCGTCGATTATGATAAATGTACTGGAGCTGGAGAATGTGTGACAGCATGTCCTGTGGAAATTTTTAAAGTTGTCGAAGGAAAAGCTGTTGCAGAAAATATAGGGGAATGTATTGAATGTTGTGCTTGTGTCAATGCTTGCCCCCAAGAGGCAATTGAACACAGTTCTTGTTAAGACAGTATCCAAATGCTTACAAATTACTTTATATTTTTTGGACAATTAGTATAATGAATGCAATTGAAAATAAAACCTTTAAAATACAACTAGTCACTTCCTGGCCAATCGAAGAAATTGTAGCACTCTACAAAGCTGGTCATTGGTGGAGGGAGTGGTATCATACTTCACAAATATCTTCTCTTATAGCCCAGAGTTTTGCATTTGCTGTAGCTGTTGATACTACAACAGGCAAGGCTGTTGGAATGGGACGTGTTCTCTCAGATGGGATATCAGATGCTTATATTCAAGATGTGGTCCTCCTTCCCAAATATCGAAAATATGGATTGGGCACAAAACTAGTTCAGATGTTGATTTCACAATGTAAGAAGTGCGGCATTCACTGGATTGGATGCATTGCTGAACCAGGTATCGAACAATTTTATAAAGAATTGGGATTTCGCCCAATGAAGGGGCATACTGCTATGTTATTGCAGGAGGAGTAGCCAGGTGCTTTCCTTACATGATTTTTCCCAATTGCATCTTGAGGATAAGCAGTTATTTGATCAGGTATATCAACAATATCCTCCAAACCATAGTGATTATCTTTTTACCACAATGATAAGTTGGATGCAATATGGTAATTATCATATTGCACAACTACAAAACAGTATTATTATTTTAACAAAAATACATCAGGATATACGATTTCGTCCTCCTATAGGAAAACAAAATAAACAAAAATTAGAACAACTTTTCAAGTTAGCACAACAAGAAGGATCTCTGGAACCTATTGGTGTAATTGATACACCTTCAAAGAAATGGATTTCCCAGGTTTTTCCAAACATGAACTTTACCGAGCATCGAGATTATTTTGATTATGTCTATAAAGCATCTGATTTAGCAATGTTACAAGGTTCTTCTTATGCAAAAATCAGAAATCGATTAAACAAATTTAAAAATAAGTATGAATATTCTGTTGAAGAGATAACAGAATCAAATATTGATGAAATCAAGGAATTTCTTAAACGTTGGTGCCTCTGGAAAGATTGCGAATCAGATGAAGTATTAGAAAATGAACGCATAGCCATTCTTTTCTCGATGGCACATTTTTTTGATCTACATCTTTCAGGTATTGCACTTCGCGTTAATGATGCTATCGAAGCGATTTCTGTCTATGAACAATTGAACCTAACCACTGCCGTTGTTCACTATGAAAAAGGATCGCCTGACTATGATGGCATCTATAAAGCTATTAATATGGAAACGGCAAAAAAATTACAGAATAAAGTTGAATATATCAACAGAGAATCAGATATGGGAATTCCTGGATTAAGAAAGGCAAAAATGTCCTATCGTCCCCATCATTTAGAAAAAGTATATCATATAAAAAAGGAAGACATGTTATTCTAAAGAGATCTTGCTCTTTTTCTTGCATATATGAAAAAGCAAAGCATGATTCTTTTGTTGTATTATCTTACATATACGACATGTTTCTGGAATAACTGCAGTTTCTTGATATTTAATAATTCTCAGAACAGAGATATGGATTTCCCCCCTAATCTCATCGTCTATAAGAGTAGAAATAGCTCTTTTCTTATGAAGATATTGGCTAATAGCAGCAGGAGTTACCCCAAGTTTTTCTGCAGCTTCTTTTTGACTTAACCCATGTTTGTTAATCATACATTCTGCAATTTCCTTCCTAATAACAGGAAGACCATGCCATAAAAGATACTCACACGGGGTTTTTTTCATAGGAGGAAAACTCATTTTATATATAAATAATTAACGATTGTTAATATAAATCGTTTGTTTCTATAGTTGATAATTTAATAGAAAATTACTAAATACTCTGCTGAGTATCTACCCTCCTGGTGGTACTGTGATCAATATCAGCACAACTATTGCTTCTCTCAAGATAACAAACCCAACAATGTTGGCCTCAGGGATAATGGATGAAGATGCAGGCAGTATGAAGCATATGATAGACTGTGGTGCAGGAGCTATTGTTACTAAGTCGATAGGTATAGAACCAAGAGAAGGATATCCTAATCCTACCGTAATCGAACTGGAACATGGTATCTTAAATGCAATGGGTTTACCAAATCCTGGAATAAAGAATTTTAAACAAGAAATGCAAGAGCTTTCTGGTTCAAAGGTACCAATAATTGGCAGTATCTTTGGGAAAAATAGTTCTGAATTTACCTTTTTAGCCAAAGAAATGGAATCTTTTGGAGCAGATGCAGTGGAACTTAATTTAAGTTGTCCTCATGCAAAAAGTTATGGCTTGGAAATAGGTCATGATCCCAAAATAGTACAAGAGATTACTACAAAAGTTGTCGCACAAGTAACCATTCCAGTTTTTGTAAAATTATCACCAAATGTCATGGATATTGTTCGGATTGCGAAAGCTGCTGAAGCTGGTGGCGCACATGCAGTAGTTGCCATTAATACCATTAAAGCAATGAAAATCGATATTATAACAGGTAAACCAATTCTTTCAAATGCTATTGGAGGTTATTCTGGTAAAGCCATCAAACCAATAGGCATTCGTTGTGTATATGAAATTGCTCAAGAGGTACAAATTCCTATCATTGGAGTTGGTGGTATTACCTCTGGAGAAGATATTATTGAGTATTTGATGGCAGGTGCCGCAGCAGTTCAAATTGGATCAGGAATCTATTATCGAGATGTAACCATATTCAAACAGATATGTGATGAGATGAAGGCCTGGATGAAGGTGCACCAATACCAGAATATATCCGAACTTATTGGAGCGGCAATACAATGATCAATATTCAGGTTACCAAAGTATTGGAAGTACAACAGGAGACTAAGACTGTCAAAACACTTACCTTTTATCATTCTGAGCCTGTAAAACCAGGACAATTTTATATGGTTTGGATTCCTGGAATTGATGAGATTCCAATGAGTGTTTCAATAATTCACCATGATCAAAAAGGAATTACTTTTCGTAAAGTAGGGATTGCAACAGAAGCATTATTTCGCATGAAACCAAATGATGCTATAGGTATTCGAGGACCCTTTGGTAGTTCTCTTTCTCTCGAAGGTAACCACCTTTTTTTTGTAGGTGGAGGAACAGGAATTGCAATGCTTGCTCCTGCCATTGAAATGGCAAGAGAACAAGGAAAGCAAGTAACGGTAGTTCTTGGTGCAAAAACAAAATCTGACTTATTTTTTAAAAATCGTATAAGAAATACTGGAGCAACTCTTGAGATTGCAACAGATGATGGATCTCAAGGATTTCTGGGATTGGCTTCTGAATTAGCTAAACAATTGTTGCAGCAAGAAGATATCGATGCAATCATCACTTGTGGTCCCGAGCTTATGATGAAACAGCTTTTAGACATATCTAAAAATATACCTTTTCAGGCCTCCCTTGAACGATATCTAAAATGTGCTATTGGACTTTGTGGACAATGTTGTATTGGGGAAGGTCTTCGGGTTTGTAAAGAAGGTCCGATTTTCAATGGAAAAACATTAAAAAATGTGAAAGATTTTGGAAAGTATAGGAGAGATTCAGCGGGAAGAAAGATACCGTTATAAGATGATAGTATGCAGCAGAGGAATATTATTGTCGCTATTGTTATATTTATTGTAATTTCTATTGTTTTTTGCGCTTTCTTAATATTGCCCCTTTTCGTCTCTCAAGCTAATCAATGGGCATATGAAGCGGTCCAGATTGACAAACTTCATGATCTTGGTTATGATGGCTCTGGTGTCACTATTGGCATCATAGATACTGGAGTTGACCGCTCACATCAAGAATTTGATAGTACTTCTTTTACTGCTTGGCATGATTTTATTAATTTTAATTCTCAATGGTACGACGACGATGATCATGGAACTCATCTTGCAGGTTTACTTGTCTCAAAAGGATCTTTTTCAGGTCTTTTTTCTGGAGTGAATCTTCAAGGAATTGTTCCCGCTAGTAAACTAGTTGTTGTTAAAGCTATACCAAGAAATCTGTATCTCTATGGGGGTGGGAATGATACTACGATTGCTAACGCGATCAATTACTGTATTGAACAGGAAGTAGATATTATTCTACTTTCGTTAGGTTTAAGTCCAGAAGACGTAACTTTTAGTGACGTTAATTTGACTTGTTCTGCAATTGACACAGCAATCAATCAAGGAATTTTTGTTGTCGCATCTTCAGGAAATGATGGAGAAAGCGATGATGGAGATGTCTGTTTTCCGTCTAGTATAGATTACGTCATCTCTGTTGGTTCTTTTTCAAAAAGCTCTACAGTTTCTTCCTTTAGTTCAAAGGGTCATCAATATCCGTCTACAGTAAATCCGCATAAGAAACCTGAATTGCTAGCTCCTGGAGAGGACATAATTTCTTCAAGAGTAAACGGAGCCTATGGGACGCTTAGTGGAACCTCACAGGCAGCTACTATTTTAACAGGAGGATTAGCGTTGCTACTGGACGCTTATCCAGACTATAAACACAATGGTGATAAAAACCTAAATATTACTACTGTTTCTTTTTTAAAACAAATCCTGGCGAGCACTGCATTAAAAATTGGTAGCTTAGAAGGTAACAATGAAATCTACAGTCATGACGATTCCTATGGATATGGTCTTGTTCAATTCCATGAGGCTTATAAAGAATTAGCAAAATGTTAGGTGTATTGTAATGGGTGTATATTATAATGAAATTCAGGTCAAAACAAAAGGTGAAGTTGATATCCTTGACATAACAAATAATATTCAGAGAATCATTTCAGAATCAACATTTCAATCTGGGATTGTGTGTGTGTTTGTTATCGGTTCTACTGGTGCAGTAACTACCATTGAATATGAGCCAGGACTTATAAAAGATCTTCCAAGGGCTTTGGAAAAGATAGCACCAAAAAAAGACCATTATGATCATCATGAGACATGGCATGATGATAATGGTCATTCTCACGTGAGAGCAAGTTTGATGAGACCAAGTATAACCCTCCCTTTTAAAGATGGAAAATTGATTCATGGAACTTGGCAACAAATTGTTTTTGTAGAATTAGATACACGACCTCGCAATCGAATAATATCCGTACAAGTTGTTGGAGAATAATTAACTTTCTTCATCCCCTATTGTAAAACAAGAAGATGGATGCATCTGATTTGTATAAGATGTTTCTATCCATGCTTGGGAGCGAGGTGTATTTGAAATTCGTATTTCATCTAAAACTCCATCCATATAGTAAGGTAAGATGTCAATTGGTCCTATAAAAGGAACCATTTCGCTTTTACCAATTTTTAATGACGTTGCTGTAGCATCTATTGAACCACTGTTCTCCGTAGAATTGTCAAGTACACCGTTTATGTAGAGGTAAGAAGCTGTACCATCATAGATTGCAGCAAAATGGAACCATTGGTCTACATCATCCTCAGTAAAAGAGGTACTACTTTCAAGGATTGCATCAGTACCACTTAACGTAAATCTCAATTTATTCTCTACAATATAGACTGCCCACACAGGGTTACTTTGACCAAATTGATGACCTAAAGCACCAACATCAAGGATATCACACCAAGTATCATGTCCAATATCCCAAGGAGGATATGGCGAAGGATAACGATCTCCACCATTGTCAGGATTCAAGAAATGTTTTTGTATTATTACAAAATCGTCTTCGTCAACAACACCATCGTAATTAAGATCAGCGGCTATCCGTTCTCCTTTTTCAACTATAGGTAATGGAATAAAACTTATGATACTTTCATATTTAAACCATCCTTCAATCGAAATGGAATTTCCATAATTTTCTAGAGAAGCAGCATTTGTCACCTCAATGTAACTACCACTTAAATCAAATTCATCTGCACCATCAATTTTTCCTGGAGCATCAAGTCTAAGCCCTCCCATTGCGGTTCCATCATTATCATAGCTAGAAGAATCATCAATTTCTCCAGCGGTTTCTTCTAGATGATGCACTAACACATAATTGGAATCCCACACATCATCAGAGTGTTGTTGACTACCACACACTCCATTTCCGTAATACATATAGAGAGTGGTATCAACAGTAGAGCTAAGTTGAGGAATTTCAATCCATGCTACCAGTTCTCCATTCGCACTATTGAAATATTCGATTTCATGATTGAGTTGTGTTTCATGATCATCTAAGGTAAATACGATGTCATCACCATCAGGTTGAGCTTTTGATAAATCAGAATCCTTTATAGAGAGAAGTATCGGGTAATGAGTAAGATCATCAGTAAGTATCGTATGATCAATCGTTATTGATTTTCGATATTCCCATGATTCATCCCACCAAGAGCCACCTTGTTTAGGAGGGTCTTCAGGTGGATCTTCAGGAGGGTCCGGAGGATTTTGGAGATCTTCGGGATTATCAGGAGGTGCAACCTGATCTTTTAATTGTTGGTTTAAAGAATCAATCATTCTTTCAGATGCACTTAGTTTTTCTACACTTGTCATGTTAACATAGATAATAACTGTGGCAGCTATAGCCACGAGCAATGCGATCATTAAGACTACACCAATAATAGGAGAAATGGCATGATCTTGTTTGATGAGTTGTTGGTATCTATGCATAGTTTCCTCTCTCTTAGTTATACTCTATAACTTCTATTATAAATAGATATGGAGTAAAAAGTACAAAATGGAAAATTATCGTATTTCTGAAAGTGTTAGATATTTACCATGAATTATTATGAATTCGTTCTTTTTTGAATCGTTTGCATGGTTCTTTTTGTTCTGCAGGATAACCTAGTGCTATAAGTGAACAAGGTATGACATGATCGGGAAGATGGAGAAGTTGTCTCATTTTTAATATACGATCTTGTTTTGGATACATTCCTAACCAACACGCACCTAAACCATATGCATGGGCTGCAAGCAAACAATTTTCTGTAGCTGCAGAGCAATCAAGCATCCAATAACCCTTGTGTTTTTCTAATTGTTCATCACCACAGATAAGAATGGCTTTGTTAGCTTCTGAAAGCATGGATGAATTTGGATGAAAG
>Ga0272441_10003206_pt1 | contig 31539 bp, 25 predicted proteins | sample SSMProp6N_FD_193582 | JGI IMG/M metagenome (GOLD analysis project Ga0272441, IMG submission 193582) | Marine sediment archaeal communities from Little Sippewissett salt marsh, Falmouth, MA, United States - SSM-Prop-6N | ecosystem: Environmental > Aquatic > Marine > Wetlands > Sediment ... | reverse complement strand
CATTGGGAAGGAGCGGCTGATCTGAAGTTCGTCCTGAAAGGATCTGATAAGGAAAATGCAATCAAATCCGTTCTGACGCAGCTTGGAGCGGAAACAGTTAAAGAAGTGAGGATGGAGTAGCGGATCCTGCAGTAATTTTTTAATGCAGGGGCGTATTGTCTACGACCCCTGCCGTCCCGGGCGCGCCGCCTGAGGCGGGTTTCGGGAGGTGTCGGGGTAATAAGTAGGGGCGGGCTCCCAGCCCGCCCTTTTGTATTTATGCTGTTTTTTTATTGACAAAAAAAAGAATCGGCATACAATTAAATATTTAGGCCCCTGCCACTTCAAAAGATGTTACGACCAAAGTGATGGAGCCGGGAAAGAATGTTGCATAATGAATTAGCAGGAAAGGGGTTTCTCCTTCCTCTGTTCATCGGGAATGACAATGTGTTGGATAGTCGGGGAATGTAAACATGGATGAAGACAGCAGTCAATCAGAAGATAAATTTCTGCTGTATGATATCTTCAGTCAGATAAAGGAACTCGGCCGGGGCGGTATGGGAAGGGTGCTTCTGGTGCGGGCTGAACGGAACTCTCCCGGATTCAAGGATTTCGTTGCTTCTGCCATTGCGTGGCACGAGGTCAACGAACACAAACAGATCCGTCCCCTCAGGAAAAAGATAAGCGAGTTCAATAAAAAGATCCGGAAGCTTACTGAAGAGGAAACCGAGCTCATGGATGAGGGTGAAGATGAAACTGCCGGAGAGAAACGGGAGGAGATCGAGAAACGCAGGGAAGAGCTTGATGCTGAGGTGGATACACTAAAAAAAAGACAGGAATACTATATAGATGTTCGCAGCGACCGTCTTACAGATGCGGACGAAGAGGCAATGATAAAGCATCTTGAGAAAATCGGACTTCCGTGGCCTGAAGGTGATGTTTTTGCCATGAAGCAGGTACTTATGGATGATGAGAAGTATCTGAGCAGGCTTCAGGACGAATTCAAGTCGCTTAAGCTTATCCAGCACGAAAATGTGCTCAGTGTATATTCGGTCGGTGAAAACTATTATGTAATGGAGTATATACAGTCCATTGTAGATGTGGACAGGATAATACCCAGTCCTGAGCTCGGGGATGAAGGATTCACGAATGAGCAGAGGATAAACATAATAATCGAGACATGCAAGGCAGTTGAGGAGGCACATAGATTTGATGTTATACACAGGGATATAAAGCCTGAAAATATCGCAGTATATGAGGACGGAAGTGTAAAGCTCATGGACTTCGGTCTGGCAAAATCGGTGGAAACGGAGGGACTGACTCAGAATGGGACCGCTGTAGGAACTCCTAACTATATGTGCCTTGAGCAGATAAGAAGTACAAAGGATGCATCTCCCACGTTTGATATATATGCACTGGGAGCAACGCTCTACTACTTTTGCACAGGCATGCGGCCATTCGAGCGGGCCCGGAACAAGTACACGGGCAAAGAGAAAATTACGGATTCGAGCCAGGATGTATTTCTGACCGTTGCTGATGTCAGTTTCGAACCCATACCTCCTTCTGAAATTGCCGCGGGGATCCCGACTGTGCTTGACGAGATCATACTCAAGGCAATGGCAAAAGAGAAGAAATACAGGTACCAGTCGGTTAAAGAATTCAGGGAGGACCTTGAAAAGTACCTTACACTTGAGAATAAGGAAATGCTCAGTTCGAGCAATTTTATCGGAATCAAGTCAACAGATTTAAAAATGCATATCCGGCAGCGTAGGGCCCGCATGCAGCAAAAGGACCAAGGCGAAGGACTGATCGCTGGCCTGAACACAATGCAGAAAATTACCATAGGAGTGCTTGCAGGCATGGTTATTATTCTGGGCATGGTACTTTTCAGCATGCTGAAGGAAACGGAAACAGCAAAAAGAACCGGGCACGCATCTCAGGAAACCGGACAGGACGATGGAAAGGAACAGGACAAAAGACCTGGGAAAGAACTTGAAAAGATGTACATGTATATACAGAAATGGGTCAAGGAACATCCGGACGACTATGACGGTGCAATAGAAAAATACAGCGTCCTTAAAAAAAGGGCGAAAGGAACGGCGTGGGAGTTTCAGATACAGGACCGTATTAACAAGCTCAACGCTGCAAAGAAGGACAAGGCGGAAAACGTATTCGCTGAGATCATGGAAAAAGCCCGGAAGCATGCTGATTCCGGGGATTATGAGGGGGCAATATCCGTATGTTCTGAAATTCCGGAGAAATTCGAGAAGATACTGAAACCGAAATCGGAAGAGGCTGTCCGGGATTTTCACAAAGAGGCTTCCGGCAAAATTTCGGCAGCTATCTCTTCAGCAGAGGATTTCTCAAAAAAAGGAGAGCCGGAAAGAGGCCTGGAGGAACTCGCCGGCCTTTCCGGCATTACATACAGTGCGTTAAGGCCGGCCATTGAAAAAATGCGGGAACGGCTGCTCAAGGAAAAGAAATCTGTCGAGGAAGAGGCTGCACAACAGGCTGAGAAACAGGCGCAAAAAGCTGCTGCAGAGAAGATGAAGGGAATTTGGAAAGCATTTGATGAGAAGCTTTTTGCAGTCGATTATAAGGGTGCAGCCGGGATTATTGCAGAGGGAAAACAGGAGAAGGATATACGGAAAAAGCAGCATACCAGGCTGGACCAGCTCAGCGGGCTGCTAACCAATATTAAGAACATAACCGAGAAAAAGCGGAAAGCGAAGGAGTCACTCACTAAGCTCGAAAACAGGGAGATGGAGCTTCATACGTCAGAAGGTACGATCAAAGGACGTATTAAGAAGATAGCAAACGGGGTCATTTATATTTCAGTGCCGTTCACAGAAGGCGATGTGACAGGCATGAGGATCAGGGAGATACCCATAGATAAACTGACACAGAAGCAGCGTAACGAATTGATACCTGAACCAGTTCCTGAAAACACCGGGGAATGGCTTGCGCAGTCGGTGATTGAGATGGGCCTGTTTCAGACGCAGAAGGATAAACTTGCTGAAGACAGGCAGGCCGGGATGATAGCACAGATCGAGTCCTGCCTTGACAGAGCAAAAGAAAACGGACTTGCACCTCACTACAGGCGGATATGCAAAGCATGGGGCGGGCCCGATCCGGAAGCCTGTGCGCGGGAAACGTGGGAGAAGGATGTAAAGCCTCATATAGCCTCAAAATATGACAGGGAAAAAGGCAAAGCCCTGATCGGGGCACTTGATGAATTTTCCGAAGAATACGGCCGCACGGAGTTCGCAAAGAGCAAAGAACAGGAGATCGCGCAACTGAAGGCAGAAGTGCTCAAGGGAACAGTCCGTATTGAAACACCGGATAATACGGTTACTGTGAAAGTTCCCAAAGGGGCAGCAGTATTCAGGGGTACCGGTGAAGAGGCAAAATGGTCGGATGCTGCCAACTGGAGCACGGGCAGTGTTCCGGACAAAGACCATGTGGCTGTGTTTGACGGGACGTCGGTAAAGGACTGCATAATCGATACGGATGCGGAGGCAGAAGGACTGATCATAAACGGAGGTTACACAGGAACAGTCACTCTGAAAGAGAGAACGGACCTTACCGTAGGCATGCAAGGTTTCACTCAGGGCGGCGGCACGTTCAGGGGAGGGAATGGTGAAATATACGTAAAGAGCAAGGGAAAATTCTCTCTCTACGGCGGTGCATTCATATCCACAAGCGGAACCATGAAAATCGGCCAGGACTTTATCATATCCGGAGGCAGGTTTTCGCATAACTCGGGGAAGATACTGTTTAATCACTATCATAAGATTTTAAACATAGGAAAGGCAATCCTGAATGACATTGAATTTGATATGGGTACATACAGTGTGAACCTGCAAGGTACGATAGATGTAGACGGGGATCTGACAATATCGGCTGTGGGAGGCATAACTGGAGGTATTATTAAAGTTGCGGGAGATGTGACTGCTGTTGACTCATATGTCAGCGGACATGATACGGCAATAGAATTTGACGGAACAGGAGACCAGACATTGGGAGCACATGGAGGCAGGGGATGTCTGTGCGCGGTAACAGTAAATAAAACAGGAGGAACGCTCACTATTAAGGACACTGTTGTCGTAGCCGGCAACTGGACCTATATGCGCGGAAAAGTAGATGCAGGTACAAGCACAGTGGAATTCGGAAGGAATTTCGTAACTGTAAACAGCGGTGCCATGAAATTCAGCAACGTAGTATGGGATTCTCGCGATTATACTCAAACAGTAAAAGGTGTTATGAGGATCGGCGGCAATCTGACGATTACATCAATTGGAGCCCTTAACGGCGGCTCTCTGCAGGTGGAAGGCAATGTAACGGCCGGGGCGGAATCAAAAGGCGGGGACGGAACGATATCCTTTATGGGAAAAGAGCACCAGTATGTAACGTGTAAAGGAAAAGGCCGCCTTCCGGTCGTGAGACTGAATAAACGGTACGGCGCCCTGATCCTCAAATCGGATATATATGTAAAGAGTTTTCATAAAGTAAGAGGAGCGCTCATAAAGGGAAAATACGCCATCAGATATTGATTTTTTTCAAGCTTTCGCTTGAAAAAAATCAAGTGTTTTTACTAAACATTCATCCCGCAGTATTCAATATTTCACCTCTCCCCTGGCGGGAGAGGCTGGGTGAGGGGGATTTTATGCCTTCATCTTCCGACTTCCGACTTCCGCATTCCGCGTTACGACTTTTTATCTCTGCCTTTATATTTCCTCCAGAATCGCATTAAACGTTCCGCTCGGACGCATGGCCTCTGATGCCTGTTCATTGTCCGGCAGATAATACCCGTCATAATCAACAGGCTTTCCCTGAACAGCAAGAAGCTCCTCCTGTATCTTTGACTCATGCTCCGCCAGTTTCCGGGCAAACGGCGAGAACCGTTCAGCAAGTTCTGTATCCTGCGTCTGTTCCGCGAGCGCCTGCGCCCAGTACATGGCCAGGTAGAAATGGCTGCTCCTGTTGTCCGGCTCATTGACCTTTCTTGAAGGGGACCTGTTTTCCTGCAGGTACTGTTCCGTTGCCTGCTCAAGGGTTTCGGCAAGCACCAGCGCCTTCTTGTTGTCCGTCCGGTTCCCCAGATGGGTGAGAGACGGGGCAAGGGCAAGGAATTCACCGAGAGAGTCCCACCTGAGATGGTTCTCCTTTCTGAACTGCTGTACATGCTTGGGTGCGGATCCGCCGGCACCCGTTTCAAAAAGCCCTCCGCCGTTCATAAGAGGGACGATAGACAGCATCTTTGCGCTTGTCCCGACCTCGAGAATGGGGAACAGATCGGTCAGATAGTCCCGGAGCACATTGCCTGTAACCGCGATCGTGTTTTTCCCCTGTGCGATCAGATCGCACGAGTATACAGCCGCTTCCTCAGGCGGCATAGTCTTGATATCCAGGCCTTCAGTATCGTGATCCTTACAATACAGGTTCACTTTTTCGATGAGCTGTGCATCGTGTGCCCGGTCTTTGTCCAGCCAGAATACCGCGGGAAAACCGGTTTCCCGTGCGCGGCTTACAGCCAGTTTTACCCAGTCCTGCACAGGAAGATCCTTAACCTGGCACATTCTGAATATATCGCCTTTTTTAACGGTCTGCTCCAGAAGGATCTCGTCCGATTCTGAAATACACCTGACAGTACCATTGCCCTTCATTTCGAATGTTTTATCATGCGAGCCGTATTCCTCTGCTTTCTGCGCCATAAGGCCGATGTTCTGCACGGTGCCCATTGTCGAAGGATCGAACGGGCCGTGTTTTTTACAGAAATTAATGACTTCCCTGTATACACCCGCGTAACTGCTGTCCGGTATCACGAATTTCGTGTCATGGAGCTTTCCGTCCGGATTCCACATCCGGCCTGATTCACGGATAGCCCTCGGCATTGAAGCGTCAATTATAATATCGCTTGGTACATGCAGATTAGTGACCCCCTCATCCGAATTCACCATTGCGAGGTCAGGCCCTTTCTCATAACATGCACTGATTGCGGATCCGATCTCCTGCTGCTCTTTATCCGGAAGTGATTGTATCTTATTGTACAGTTCTCCCAGGCCGTTATTCGGGCTGATCCCGAGTTCTCTGAATATGCCTTCATATTTTTCAAATACGTCACTGAAATACACGGAGACCGCATGGCCGAATATTATCGGGTCCGATACCTTCATCATGGTCGCTTTCAGATGGATGGAGAACAGGATGTCCTGTTTTTTTGCATCATCCATCTGTTCTTTCAGAAATTCACGCAGTGCTTTTCTGCTCATGACCGCCGCGTCAATGATCTCGTCAGCAATCAGCGACAGCCTCTGCTTAAGCACTGTTGTATTTCCGGATTCATCTTCGAACACGATGCTCGCGGCTCCTGCCTGTGATTCAGATACTGTTGCCGATTTTTCAGTGGACCGAAGATCGCCGTGCGTCATATGGGCAACATGGGATCCGGACTCTTCGCTCCATTCACCCATTGAATGGGGGTTATTCTTTGCATAGTTTTTCACCGGTTTCGGTACTCTGCGGTCGGAATTACCCATTCTCAGCACAGGATTTACAGCACTGCCCTTTACCGCGTCGAACCGGGCTTTGATCTTTTTCTCCTCTTCATTTCCGGGCTCCTCAGGATAGGAGGGTATATCGTATCCCTTCTGCTGCAGTTCTTTGACCGCTGCGTTGAGCTGAGGAACGGACGCGCTTATGCAGGGGAGCTTGATGATGTTCGCCTCAGGATTTTCAACCAGTGTACCGAGCTCCTTCAGATCGTTCGGTTTTTTCTGTTCTTCAGTGAGATTGTCCGGAAAAGCGGCAATGATCCGCCCGGCGAGTGAAATATCCCTTGTTTCAACACACACTCCTGCTGCATCCGTGAATTTTCTGATAATCGGAAGCAGTGAATATGTGGCAAGGGCGGGTGCCTCGTCAACTTTCGTGTAGATGATCTTTTCATCGTGTTCGCTCATTATATCATTCCTCCGTTTTAAGGGTGTGAAGACAGTGTTATTTTAACGTCTCGAAAAAATACAATCTAATGATATTAAAGCATTTATCATGATATTTCATAATCGTTCAATATTTGACAAGGGAATGATGGAATAGTGGAATACTGGAGTACTGAAAAAAGTCCTTCCTGTTTCCTGTTTTTTCTCATGTGCAAATTCTTTTTTTCCGGTTTCCAATACTCCATCACTCCGTGTTTTACCATTACATTTAGTGAGCGACCCGTCCTCCGTAGCAGTCCTTATACTGCGGAGGGTGGAAGCGAACTAAGTTCCGTCTCCTGTACTAAAAATCCGAAGGTATTATAAACACACCTCAAATATGTCAAGATAATTTTGCCTAAAACCGCCACTCCGAAAGGCAGGTGCCGGAGGACAGACGACAGAAGTCAGAGGTCAGAGGTAGCGCAGGGGCTTTAGGCCCTGCAGTGTGCAGCTTTCATTCTATTCGGAATTTATTTAAGACGCAATCGAAAAAATATTTTTTACTCAGGACGGCTAAAACAGATGGACCGCCATGCCTGAATACGGTTTCGGATAGAACCATGTTGACTTTGGCGGCATGATCTCTCCTGCGTCGGATACCCTCATGAGGTCTTCTATTGTGGGCGGGAACAGGGCGAATGCCAGGCCTGAACAGGATACGGCCCTTCGCTCAAGTTCTTCAGGGCCGCGGGTGCCCCCGATAAATTCGATCCTGCTCTCCTCTTTCAGGTCGCTGATCCCGAGAATGGGGGAGATGATATTATCGTGGAGGATTGAGACATCAAGGCTTTTTACCGGGTCCTCTGTCTCATATGTTCCAGGCTTCGCTTCAAGCCTGTACCATTGACTGCCCGTAAAAAGCCCGAATTGGCGCGGAGCTTCCGGGCGGCCTTGAGAGGCCGGGCTTACCTCAAAGCAGGATTCCAGTTCCTGCAGGAATTCCTGTTTAGAGAGTCCGTTCAGGTCCTTTATCACCCTGTTGTAGTCCCTGATGACAAGCTGGGAGTCGGGGAAGACAGCGGTCAGGAAATAGTTCCATCCGGCTTCCGGATCAGGGTGTGAGGATGCCCGGATCTGTCTGACCTTTGATGCTGCGAACGCGCGGTGATGCCCGTCAGCAATATAGAGTGAGGGTATTTCAGAAAATTCCCCTGTGATCCTGTCAATATAATTTTCATCGTTTACTGTCCATAAGGTATGGCTCACATCATCAGCAGAAATAAATTCTGTTTCAGGAGAATCCTGTGAGCATATATCTTCAATAATCTGCGTAATCTCTTTTTTTTCCCTGTAGGTAAGGAATACAGGCCCTGCATTACCGTTCTGTTCATTCACGAACCGCGTCCTGTCTTTTTCCCTGTCATACCGGGTGAGCTCGTGCCTTTTGATCACACCGGAATCGTAATCGTCAACAGAAGCGGCGCATACCACACCCGTTTGCACATGGCCTCCGTATTCCAGACGGTACACATAAAGGCAGGGGGCAGGATCCCGGACAAGAGAGCCCGATGTGATGAACGCATTCAGGTTCTCAGTCGCTTTTTCATATACAGCATCTGAAAAGATGTCTGTGTCCGGAGGGAGATCCGCTTCCGGTTTGATAACACGGATAAATGTCCGGGGATTGTCCCGGGCCATGTTCCGCGCTTCGCCGGATGAAATAATATCGTACGGCGGGCAGCAGACTGCCGGAGCAAGATCAGGAGGAGGGCGGTAGCCTACGAATGGTCTGATGATTGCCATGGTGTTAATATAAGATATTCATTGTAAATTGCAAATTTAACATTTAAAAATTATCATTGCAGGAGCTGTCCTCTTTTTGTTCTTATCCATAATTCCACCATTCCAGTATTCCATTTTTAAACTGATCCTGTTGATCCTGCCTACGGCCCTGAGCGTAGTCGAAGGGTGATCCTGTCTATTTCTTTCTGTTTTTCTTTTAACTTTTAACTTGTAACTCTTAACTATACTTTTTCTCTGCGTCTCTGTGGCTTTCTTATTTCTTAATCCAGATCGAGCTCAAAATCCTCTTTGAACCCTACTGAAGGGCTGTCCCCGTACCGGATCTCGACCTGTCTGCCGGAATTCATAATCGATTTCCGGCCCGCTTCCATTACGAGTTCATTGTAGCTGCTGTTCGCTGGAGTGGCCATGATGCCCTCATCATCGAGCTGTTTAAGGATGTCCTGCCGTTTTGCAAGGGCTTCTTTTTCATTCAGTTCCTCGGTTTCGCTGGTGAGCCGGGCGGCCTGCTGCACGATATACTCGATCGACCTGTACCCATATCCTGCCGGGACAAGTCCTGTCCCTCCCTTATACAGGTACTGGAAGTAGTCAGGATTCGTCTCATCGTAAAAACTCTCGCCAGGATCGTTGCCCTTGACAACACGTCCGTATTTTATTCCCCTGTACTGGTCCGAGTGGTTGATAACGCCGCCTTTTCCTTCTCCCTGGGTAAACAGGTACATACCCTGGGAATTCCCGCCGGGCCCGTCATCAGGATAGCCGAACCCGTTCAGCACACTGAGTGCTGCCCCGTTCTCCCATACCACCCTGCCGTCGGTCCATAGAAATCCCTTGTTCCCGTTCGGCCAGGGATCGACTTCCCCGTATACGGATACTTCAACAGGCAGAAGGCCGGTGATGTAGTGGACAAGGTCTATGTAATGGCAGGCAATATAGGCAAAAGCGTCCGAATTTTTTACGGTGCACCAATTCTGGAAATTCGAATCCCGGTAGTACTGAGGCTCCACCAGATGCGCCTGGCCCGCCTTGAACTCGCCGAACTCGCCTGCGCGGTACCGTCTGCGTGCTATGAGGTTGCGGTCGTCAAAACGTTTGTGGTATTCAATGCCCAGAAGCAGTCCGCGTTCCTTTGATATTTCATCAAGCTCCATTCCCTGGCTGTATTCCAGGCACAGGGGTTTGACCGTAAGTATATGCTGATCGTTTTCAAGCCCGACCTTGATGGCTCCATAGTGAAGATGATCCGGAAGTGCGCACACCATCAGGTTATGCGGCTCCATTTCAGAGACGATTTCCCTGAAAAGGTCGGGAAACATCTCATCAGGATCTTCATCCAGGGAGGGGTACGGCGTGAATGTCTGTCCGGGGAAGGCCTTCTTCAGGGTCGGGTCCTCGTGAAGGGCCTTAAGCGGCGGTGTATTCAGGGCGCAGATCTTGATATCCTCAACGATCCCCAGCCTCTGGAGCTGATAGATCGAGGGAAGGATCTGCACCTGCGTGATCATGCCGCCCCCTACGATCGTGACATTAACCGGTTTTGTATTCATAATGTTCCCCTTGTAAAGAGTCCTGGTGAATAGTTTTTCAGCACTTTATATTCCGCTGCCGGTGCGGAAAGCGCACTATTCTATCATATATTTTCCTTTTTTCCATAAAAAAATTCTGGAATAATTTGATGTCTCAGAATTTCTGCGCATTCCGAGAATGGAATGGTGAAATGTTGCTTTGAGAGGTTTTTTTTTAAAACTATTTGACATACACCGCTTTCAATGATAATATTGGTCGTTTACATTATACCGGTTGTGTATTCCGGGCGATTCTGTCAATAACAGGGCTGCCATGGAAATAATCGAAGAATACAAGCATCTTTTTCAACCCCGCATCCGTAAACGGGGCCGGCTCTATTTCTTCAAAGGGGCGGTGCAGGATGTATCTGTACGCGGCAACAGGATCACCTGCTCGGTAAAGGGCCGCAGGAAGTACAGGGTCGGTGTGCGGTTTTATCCGGACCACAGGCCGGAACTGCACTGCACGTGCCCTTTTTTTGAAGAATGGGGGGATAACTGCAAGCATATCTGGGCCCTGTTTCTGTATATTGACGCCATGGTCGAGGAAGGGGAGCTTGAATACAGCACTGTTTTCGGGGATAACAGCCGCAAGGACTGGAAATCCCTGAAACAGACCATTAAGGAGCACGAGTATCCCGGGGCCGGTGCTTGTGATGAACCCGAAAAAGGATTTTATATATTCTACTGCCTTGACCGTGACGGGGTGTCGGGAAAAAACAGGTTTTCCTTCACCCTGAAAGAGATATTCAGGAAAAGGAAGGGAACATGGGGAAGGGCCAGGGAAATTTCAAGTGTCCCTGGAAGTGATGTGATACTTACTGCGGAGGACAGAAAGATACTTACCGTGCTTAAAGGGGAGGAGAGCCTTTCAGCTTCAGGTGTATATATGTCCAGATATACGGTCAGCGGCGATCTGTGCGGATTTGTCATACCCCTTATGCACGCTACCGGACGGCTGCAGGTCCGGGAGGCTGACGGGGAATGCAAGCCTCTTGATTATGATATGACATCCGGATGGGAATTCAGTCTGGATATTTCCGGGACCGGGAAAGGATACATGCTGTCAGGCGCATGGACAGTCCGAGGTCGAAGTATGTCGCATGACCGGATCGATCTTCTCAGCGGCTCGGACGGGTCATGGCTGCTGGCTGGGGATACTCTCTATTTCAGAAAACGCACGGATCGCGACATATGGGAGCAGTGTTTTTTCAGGAACCCTGAAGTCTCCATGCCAGAGCCTGATATCGAGGATTTCATCGCTTATTATAACAGCAACCAGTATACCATGCCTGAGGTAAACCTTCCTCAGGAGCTGATGTATGAAGAGGCTGTTATAACCGATGTGAAGCGGGCTGCGTATATCCATTTCTCTCATGATACATTCTGGGCTGAACCTGCTTTTATGTATAATCAGGAATGGGAATTTTCATCGCTCAGTGAATCGATATGGTATATTGATATGCATGCTGAAAAGCGCATCAGGCGGAACCGTGCCATGGAAGAGGAGCTGGAAACAGAGCTTAAAAAAGTGGGGTTTTCAAAGACGGGCAGATGGTACCACTGTGGTCCCGGACAGATACAGGATATTCTCGAATCGCTTGCCTCAACGGGCTGGAGCCTGTACGGGGAGGACAGGCATTCGCGTATTGCGATTCCCTCGTCTGTGTCGGTCAGGATCTCTTCAAAGACCGATTGGTTTGAACTGGAGGGGGATGTGGAGTTTGACAGCACAAAGGTCGCTGTAGGGCATGTTATCGAGTCTCTCAGAAGGGGGAACAGGTTCATTGAGCTGGGGGAGGGGCAGCTGGGGCTTCTTCCCGAGCAATGGATCGACAGGTATAGGGATCTGTTCAGCGTTGCGGAAAAGCATGACGGCGGGTTCCGTGTGAACCGTATTCAGGCCGGACTTTTGCAGGAAATCAGTGAGGACGAACATACGGAATATGACAGGGATTTCGCAAAGCTCAGGTCGGCAATGGAAACATTTACAGGCATCAGCAGGATCGAGCCTCCCGGTGGGTTCCGGGGCAGTCTGCGAGAGTACCAGAAGGCCGGTCTCGGATGGCTTGAATTCCTGGACACGTACAGATTCGGCGGATGCCTGGGAGACGATATGGGATTGGGCAAAACTGTGCAGGTTCTCGCGTTCCTTCAGAAAAAACGCAGGGAAAGGCGCGGCCTAAACGTACTTATCGTTGTTCCCGCCTCGATTATTTTCAACTGGGTGAGCGAAGCCAGACGGTTCACACCGGATCTGTCACTGCTCACGTTTTGGGGCCCGGAAAGGAAGCGCAACTGGAAAAATCGCTCCCGTTATGATATCATCCTCACATCATACGCGACTATGGTACGGGATATTGGTTTTCTGAAGGAGGAAACGTTTGATTATGTGGTGTTCGATGAGGCCCAGCATCTGAAGAACTATAACACCAAACGGAGCAGGGCAGCACGGAAACTCAGGGCCCGGCTCAAGCTTTCCCTCACAGGAACCCCTCTCGAGAACCATCTGGGTGACCTCTGGTCCCAGTTTTCCCTGCTCGATCCCGGACTGCTGGGGAGTCTGAACCGGTTCAAAAAGAAATTCATAGAACAGGATAATACGGATACGCTGAAAAAGCTCATATTTCCGTTTATTCTGAGAAGGACCAAAAAGGAGGTGCTCAGTGACCTTCCGGAGAAGGTTGACGATATCCTTTACTGTGAGATGGAGGATCGGCAGAGAAAGTATTACAATGAGGTCAGAGACGTATTCAGGATGAAACTCCTAAACCTTATTGATGCAAAGGGTATATCCGGGTCCAGGATGAATATCCTCGAGGGACTTCTCAGGCTCAGGCAGATATGCTGCTACCCCGGGCTTGTGGACGCGAGGAGAACCGGGGATTCGGGCAAGCTCGCTTCGCTCAAATCGATGGTGGAGGAGATCGTTGAGGAGGGAGGCAAGGCTCTGATCTTTTCGCAGTTCACGAAAATGCTTTCAGTCATACGGAACTGGGTCGAAACAATGGATATACCGTATGAATACCTTGACGGCAAAACAAAGGACAGGCAGGAACGCATATCTTCATTTCAGAACGATGAGAATATCAGGCTGTTCCTTATCAGCCTTAAGGCGGGAGGCGTGGGGGTCAACCTGACCGCTGCCGATTACGTGTTTATTTACGATCCGTGGTGGAATCCCGCTGTTGAGAACCAGGCAATAGACCGGGCCTACCGCATAGGCAGGGACAAGCCTGTGTTTACATACAGGATGATTACACACGAAAGCATTGAGGAGAAGATACACGCGCTTCAGAAGAGAAAGAAGGAACTTGTCAGCGATGTTATAGACGCTTCAGAAAGAACAGTCTTTGAACTTAAACAGAAAGATATCGAATACCTTTTTACATGAATGGTGATGCTGTCATGGAACAATGCATATCTGAAATCCTGGGCAGAACGGAACTGGGCAGATCCTATGTGAAACTCGATTTCTCCGTTCCGTGGAAGAACCTGCCGGTACCCGGCCAGTTCGTATCTTTGGGCTGCGGAGATGATATACTGCTGAAACGGCCGTTCAGCATTGCCGGTTTTGAAGCCGGGGGTGCTTCGGTAATCTTCAAAGTAGTGGGCAATGGCACCGAGTTCCTTTCGCAGCGTTCACCCGGGGACCGCATTACAGTACTGGGCCCCCTGGGAAACGGGTTTCCTGCGGAAAGGGAGCACGAAGTGATATATGCAGGAGGCGGCTGTGGACTGCCTCCGCTTCTGTATGATATTTCGCTCCGCAGGGGTGGAAAGGGGGGTCCCCTGGTCTTTGCCGGGTTCCGGACAGCCTCGGATATTGCTCTGACAGGTGAACTGGAGGCTGAAGGGGCGGAGGTGCGTGTCGTGACCGAGGACGGGTCTGAGGGCGAAACAGGACTGGTCACCGGTATTTTAGAAAAATATCTTGAATCTTTAGAGAATAATTGTATAATATTCTCCTCCGGCCCCATGGCCATGCAGAAGGCTGTGGCCAGTTTGTGCATATCCCGCGGCATCGAAGGCTTTCTCTGTCTCGAACGGTATATGGCATGCGGGATCGGAGCATGTCAGAGTTGCGTCCAGCCTGTGAGACACGGCAAAGGGGATGTTGAATACGCGCGTGTATGTGTGGAAGGACCGGTATTCAGAGTACGTCAGATAGTATGGGATGAATGATGAAATCAATAAAAGGTGTAACCGGATACAATATTCTGGGAAAAATAGCTTCCGGAGGAATGGGGACCGTATATCTCGCTGAACAGCAGGGAGCTGAATCGTTCAGAAAAACGGTAGCTGTAAAAATAATCAAGAAAGAGCTTCTGAATAATACTGAATCGCTCGATCTGTTCATCGGCGAAGCAAAGCTCACTGCCGACCTCGTGCATCAGAACATTCTTCAAGTGTATCAGCTTGGCATGACCGAATCGGGGACATTCTATATCGTTATGGAGTATGTGCATGGGAGAACGGTCAGTCAGTTCATGAAGCGGCTTCAGAAACGGGGGATCAAAATCGATATCGAGATGGGGGCTTTTCTTATAAGCAGGGTATGCAGGGGCCTTGCCTATGCGCATCGGAAGAAGGACAGGGAAGGGAACCTTCTGGGCATCGTGCACAGGGATGTGACCCCGTCGAATATCATAATCGATTACCAGGGATTTGTGAAGCTCATGGATTTCGGTATAGCAAAGGCGCTTACTATGAATACTCCTGACGAACGCAAGGTCATAATGGGAAAACTTCCCTATATGTCCCCTGAAGCAGCCAAGTTCATCGGAACAGATCCCCGTTCGGACATTTTTTCTCTCGGGCTTGTGATGTACGAGCTCCTTACCGGGTATACCGTATACAATGTAAAAAGCATCAACAGTCTGCTTGAAAAGATGAACAAATACAGGATCAAGCAACCTTCAAGGCTCAATCCCCATATTTCCGCGCGCCTTGAGGAGATCATTCTCAAGGCTCTTGAAGTAAATCCGGACAAGAGGTATCAGACAGCGGAAGAGATGCTTGAGGCTATTGAGGTGTATCTGTATCACGACAGGTACGGTCCCACCAATGAAAAACTGGCCAGATATATTGACGAGATCTATCCTGAAGTGAATAAGGACGTGGTGGAGATCTAAATACGGCTTGAGAAGGTCCCGTATAAGGGCGAGGATCACCGCTTCCGGAAGATCTGCCCTCTGGCTTTGCCAGAAGCAACAATCTCTCGCTCAGCTGAAAAGTGTAACCCATCTGGTTATTTACACTAATGCTTATAATATTAAGATTATCAATATGTTAACGATATTTCAGCGCGTCTCCATGCAAAATCCGGGTACTAACATCAGGTTGCATTCCGCGGATTGTGCTTTTCTGGCATAATCATCACTAGTTTTTCCTTGACAAATACATGTTTTATATATAATTTATCGATTTGCATTTTATCGGACTGCTGTACCCGGTGGTGTAATGGTAACACTTCAGGTTTTGGTCCTGACATTCGAGGTTCAAGTCCTCGCCGGGTAACCACAAGAAATATGGAGCATATATAATGAAAGTATTCGGAGGAAACGCGAATCCGGATCTCACCGAGCAGGTATGCAATTTCCTTGACGTTCCTCAGGGTAAAATTACGATCAAACGGTTTCCTGACGGCGAGATCGGTATTGTGATCGATGAGGATATACGGGGGAATGATATATTTTTTATTCAACCCACATGCAATCCTGTCAATGAAAACCTGATGGAGCTTCTTATAGCAATAGATGCGTTTAAAAGGGCTTCGGCAAAACGTTTTACTGCTGTCATTCCCTATTACGGATACGCGCGGCAGGACAGGAAGCATGAAGGCAGGGTCCCCATAACCGCAAAGCTGGCAGCGAACCTGCTGGAAGCTGCCGGGACGGACCGTATTCTGACCATTGACCTGCATTCATCACAGATACAGGGGTTCTTTGATATGCCTGTTGATCATATTTTCGCGGCTCCTGTCCTGATCGAGCATGTAAAATCCAAAAAGCTTGAGAATATGTGTATTGTTGCGCCGGACCCGGGCAGCATAAAAATGTCCAATGCTTTTGCCAAGCGTCTTGACGCGGGTTTCGGGGTGATAGACAAACGGCGGACAGGTGACAGGGAAGTTGAGGTCAGCAACATTATAGGCGATGTCAAGGGCAAGAATGTTGTTTTTGTTGATGATATCATTTCCACTGGCGGTTCTCTTGTAAAGGCTAACGAAGTGGTTCGTCAATACGGGCCTGAATCCGTCCATATCCTGGTCACACATCCGGTGCTGTGCGGAGAAGCGCTTGAGAATCTCGCGTCGATAGACGCTGAGGAGATAATTGTAACGAACACTATACCCACTGACGGGAAGGATCTGGATAATCTTACCGTTCTGTCGGTGGCTGAGCTGCTCGGTGAAGCGATCCAACGGATACACAACAATCAGTCGATAAGCAGTCTGTTTATCTAATACGGGAGAAATAAGAGATGGACACAGTTCTAAAAGGGTACGAGAGGAAGGAGACAGGCACCAGAGCTTCCCAAAAGCTGCGGAACGAAGAGAAGATACCCGCAGTACTGTACGGCAAGGACACGAAGAACACCAATTTTTATATTGAAAAACAGGAAGTCGAGAAACTGCTCCGGCGGCAGGAGCGTCTTCTCAATCTCAGTATCGGCAAAGGGGATCCTGTCCCCACCCTTATTCAGGATATTCAGTATGAACCCATCAAGGGAGATATGCTTCACATCGATTTTCTGAAGGTCAGTCTTGACGAAAAGATTGAGGTTGATGTTCCGGTCGAGCTCAGGGGATCGGAACTTTCTCCGGGAGTGCAGGAGGGAGGAAATCTTGAAACAGTGCTTCACGAGATTACGGTGCTCTGTTTTCCGGACAGGATACCTGAAAGTCTTTCTCTTGACGTGAGCGGCATGGGTATCGGGGAAGTGAAAACGGTTTCCGAGCTGGAGCAGGTGGAGGAGGTTGAGATCCTGACAGATGCTGAAGAGATCGTGGCATCTGTGCACGAACCGGTCGATGTGGAAGCTGCCACGGATCTTGAAGAGAGCCTGCAGGAGATAGAAGCGGGAGAACCTACGGTTCAGAAACAGAAGGAACCTGAAGAGATTGAAACTAAAGAAGCGGAGAATGCGGACCGGAAGCAGCAGGAGTAGGATAGATGGGGATCCGCATTATCGTAGGCATCGGGAATCCCGGTGCCGCCTATGAAGGAACACGGCACAACCTCGGTTTTAAAGTGGTAGAGGAGATTACAGAACGGCATACTGTCTATTTGTCCCAGCATCGGTTTCATGCTCAGGCGGATATCTGTTCAATAACCGGGAAATATGCTGTATGTCTGAAGCCTATGTTGTTTGTCAACAATTCCGGATTGACCGTACGTTCGGTTCTTGATTATTATAACGCCTCCTTGAACGACCTGTGTGTTGTGTGCGATGATGTCAGTCTCGATTCCGGCAGTATACGGATGAAACGCGCTGGTTCGAGCGGAGGACACAAGGGACTTGAGTCGATCATTAAAGAGTGCCGTTCAGACAGGTTTCCGCGTCTGAAGATCGGGATCAGGGGGGGCTATGCAGGTGATATGGCTTCCTATGTTCTGGGAGCATACACCGGAGAAGAGCGGAAAATACTGGAAGAGGCTGTTGCCCGTGCGGCTAACGCTGTAGAGAGCTGGTTGCACCAGGGAATTGAACAGAGTATGAATATGTATAACTGATAGCATGAGGAGAGAAAGATTTGAGACTGTATGAAGGCATGTATATCGCCAGCATGGACCTTGCTTCCCAGGGCTGGGATAAAGTAGAGGAGACTGTGCAGGATACGATCACCCGTTTTGACGGGGAAATCGTGCGGATCAGGGAATGGGGCGAACGGAGATTTACGTATCCGATACAGAAGCAGGAAAAAGGCCTGTATGTCCTTGTCCATTTTAACGCGGAACCTTCAGCGATTGAAAATATCAAGGGAAGAGTTGAGCTTGAGTCCGATCTGCTGCGGGTTCTCATTCTTAGAATGCCTGAGGAGCATGCGGAAGAAAGCTTTGCAAGGGATTCGGACCATCAAGTGCCGGATACCATGGACGATGATTTTATGTCCGACAGAGATGACGGCAGAATGGATATGAAAGAAGAACCGGAGGACAATATAGACGCTGAATCTGGAGAAGATGATGAAAAGGCCTCCGAAGACGAAGATGCAGATAAAGAAGATGATGACGGGCCTGAGGAGGAAGAGGAGTAAAGTCATAAGAAATCTATAAAGGAAAGGAAAGAGCATGGCTTCGTTAAACAAGGTATTTCTGATCGGCAGGCTGACACGGGACCCTGAGCTTAGACGAATCCCCTCAGGGGCTGCGGTAACTGAATTTTCGCTTGCTGTAAACAGGTATTACAAAGACGCTTCGGGCGAGCGTAAAGAGGAGACATCTTTCGTGGATATTGTCGTATGGGGAAAAAAGGCTGAAACATTCAGTGAATATGTGAGCAAGGGAGAGGAAGTTCTGATTATAGGAAGGCTCAAACAGGACAGGTGGACAACTGATGACAATCAAAACAGGAGTAAGATACGAATAACATGTGAAAGCTTTCAATTTTTATCCAAAAGAGGACAGCGGAACTCAGGATCTGCTGACGATCAGAAAGATGATAATCTGGATTCTGATTTTGAAGATCCCGGCACAGTTCCGTTCTAGCCAAAAGGAGAACCGATAATATGGCGAACAAGAGTATGGGCAAAAAGACCCAGCGCAAATGGCGCAAAAAGGTTATGAACAGAAAGAAAACCTGCCGTTTCTGTGCGAATAAAGTGGAGTTCGTTGATTATAAGGATGTGGGGGTGCTTTCCAAACTGTATACCGCACACGGAAAACTATATTCCGCAAAAAGGTCAGGCAATTGCGCCAAACACCAGAGGCATGTAAAAAAGGCGGTAAAACGCGCCCGGTTTATCGGACTGGCTCCTTATATTGGGACATAACGGTTTTTTCGCGTGCGGCAGGCTGTTTTTGCTGATTTGTTTGTGGATGTGAGGAAAAGAATATGGAGCTGTTGCTGAAAAAAACGATTGAAAAAGTAGGTGAGCTCGGGGAGATTGTGGATGTGTCTCCCGGATATGCACGCAACTATCTTATTCCCAAAGGATACGCGGAGCCTATCAGCCCCGCAGGTCTCAGAAGGGTCGAACAGCTTAAGAAAAATATAGCGGAGGAGCAGGCGTTTAAGACGCGTCAGGAAAAGGAGATGCTCAGGAATATACAGTCCAGAGAATCATTTACGATCATGGCCGAAGCTGATGAGAACGGGAAACTGTACGGTTCGGTTACGGAAAGCATGATTGCGGATGTTCTGAAGAATGATGGGTTTGATATTGATAAAAAGAATATTATTATTGATGAGCCGATCAAAAATTGCGATATATTCAGTATTTCAGTCAAGATTGGTGAAGAACAGACACAGTTTAAACTGTGGGTTGTGGCAAAATAGCGTCTGAATAAAGAAATGGTACAGAACACATTACCTTCCAATATAGAAGCTGAAGCCTCGATTCTGGGTGCAATCCTCCTTAATCCTGATATCAGTGATGAGGTCTTTGATTTTATACGGCCGCAGGATTTTTCAGATAATCGGTACAGGATATTATTTGAGGTCATGTTCCAGCTGTGGAAAAAGGAAAAGGCCCTTGACCTTATCGTAATCAGGGAGGAGCTGAAGAAATCAGGGCTCTTTGACAAGATGGGCGGGGGCGAAACCCTTCTTGAGATCCAGGACAGAGTTCCTGCTTCAGCGAATATCCATGAATATATTACCATTGTACACAGTAAGGGTATCCTGAGGGAAGTTATCAAGACAGCCCAGAGAATTTTAGATGAATCACTGTCTGAGGAAGCTGATTCAGACGAAGTCCTTGACCGGGCAGAGCAACAGATATTCAGTATTTCAGAGAAGCGGGATTCCGGTCTGGGGAGCAGGCTCGGGGATCTGCTCGATCCGATCCTTGAAAGGATGAAGGAAGGCACCAGTACTGCAGGACTTAAAACGGGATTTTCTGGTTTTGACGAGCTGACCAACGGGTTCCAGAACGGGCAGTTTATTATAATAGCGGGCCGGCCCGGCGTAGGCAAATCAACATTTGTTCTGAACATTCTCGAGCATCTCGCTGTTAATGACAGCATTCCTTCAGGTATATTCAGCCTTGAAATGGATGCGGGGTTGATAGCCCAGAATATCCTGCTTATGCACGCGGGCGTGAATTCGGACGCCCTGAGAAAAGGCCGTCTTTCAAAGAGCCAGCATGCCTCGCTGGCCATGGGGATCGACAGGCTCAAGAGCGCACCTGTATACATCGATGATACTCCCGAGCCTTCCGTAATCAGGCTGAGGTCCAGGACACGGAGATGGTGCCGAAGGTACGATCTGAAAATGCTGGCCGTGGATTATCTGCAGCTCCTTCAGACAGGAACCCTAAACGCTTTTGAGCGCAGAATTACCAACAGAGAGAACGAGATCGCGTTTATATCCCGTAATCTGAAACTTCTTGCCAGTGATCTCGGCATCCCTATAATCGCGGTCTCGCAGCTCAACAGGGAGGTTGACAACCGGTCGGGTGGCAAACCCCGTCTTTCCGACCTTAGGGAGTCGGGTGCGATCGAGCAGGATGCTGATATTGTAGTCCTTATGTCACGGGAGGATTATTACGGGGAATCCGAGAATCCCGTGATCGCGAATATCAACGTTGCCAAGAACAGAACAGGCCCAACCGGCGAATTTCAGCTTGTATACGACAAGGAAAAATTCAAATTCGATCAGATGTCTCTCCGTACCGCTGAGGAAACCTACTGATGAAAGTGAATGGTCACGCTGTAAAGGCGGCGCTGTCTATTCTGTTGCTGTGTGCCGCAGTGCATAATCTGCAGCCGCAGGAGCAGGAAAAGCTGGTGCGGGAGATCGAAATAGTAGGAACTCAACGCGCCAATCCCCAGATGATAAAGCGTACCATGCGTACCAAGGCCGGCAAGCCGCTTGATAAAGAAGAGCTTATCAAGGATCTTCATCGTATCTGGGAAATGGGCTTTTTTAAACCGGACGGAGTAAAACGACATCTTATTGAAAGGAAGGACGGCTATTATCTCACGGTCGCTGTCAAGGAACGTGAGTATGTGATAAGCGTTGAATTCACAGGCAACAAGGAATTCGACAGTGAAGATCTGAAAAAGCAGGTGAAGACAAAAGCGGGAGGGTTCCTGTTCGAATATTTCGTAAAGAAACGGGATATTGAACTGATACAGGAGCTGTATAAGGATAAGTCCTTTTATAACGTTGAAGTTGATTCATCAGTGCGGTCTGTTGAAGGCGGGGTCGTTGTTGCCTACACGATCAGAGAGAACAAACCGGCACGAATTGAGCAGGTCGTATTTATCGGCAATGAACATGTGCCTTCATACGAACTGAAGCGGGTCATGGAAACTGATTTTTACGGTTTTTTGCCCGATCGGATCTACAGGGACAGGATATTTAAAAACGATCTGGAGAACATTCGGGCAGTATACAGAAGGGAAGGCTTCCTGGACAGCAGCGTGGATTACAGAGTCGTATTTTCATCTGAAGATGATCTGCCTCTACAGGAGAACATACTCCGCAACAAAGAGAAAATGCAGAAATACGGCACGTCACTTGAAAAATACAATATTTACATATATATAATCATCAAGGAGGGTATCCGTTATACATTCGGCAAAATCGATATCGTCGGCAACAAGGAGGAGGTTGTCGCAGCGTCGCGAATCCGGAGAGAGCTGTCTGCGAACGAGGGGAAGGATTACTCTCTGGTCACAATAGCGAAGGACATCTCGAAGATAACGAGGCTCTATGGGGATGAAGGATATGCGTTCGCAAGAATAACACATGAGGAAAGCTACGATTTCACGGATCGCAAGGTGGATATCACCTATATGATAGAGGAAGGCAGCCTCTATTATGTACAGGAAGTCGAGATTATAGGGAATAAACGGACTAAGATGCAGGTTATCCTGCGGGAAGTAGATATTGCCAAAGGAGAGAAATACAGCAGGTCCAAGGAACTAGAGGCACGGATGGCCCTTACCAGGATAGGTCTGTTCAGACGAGTCACAGTATCAAAAAAGTCCGGGAGTGCTGCGGATCTTGTTATAATCGTGATAGAGGTGGAGGAAGAGCAGACCGGTGCGTTTGAAGTTATGCTGTCATACAATGAATACCAGAAGCTGGCAGGTACGCTCGTGCTCAAGCAGAACAACTTCGATGTTCTCGGTATGTTCAAAGGGCACTTTACCGGGGCAGCCCACCAGGTGTCTGTTTCCTATTTCGGAAGTCCGGTCCAGACGGACCTTTCCCTCTCCTTCAAGAATCCGCGTTTGTTCGACGGAAAGAATAATTTTTCTCTCCTGCTTAAAGACAGGCAAAGGGAATTCTCGGAATATACGGAGGATTCGCTTATCCAGTATTTCTCTCTCGGCCGGGAAGTGCTGCGCAACCTTAATCTGGGTCTGGGGTTCTGGGTTAAGGATATAGATATTGATGATGTTGAGGATGCTCCCCTGAAGATACGGCAAGAGGAAGGCCTCAGCAGGATACGGAGCGTTGCCCTGACCGGGTCCTATAACAGGCTTAACTACTATGTACCCTATTTTCCATCGGAAGGATTCAGGATCGGGGCAGAGATCGAATACGCGGGTGATTTCCTGAATGCTAATACCCAGTTTGTGACTGTGGGAGGTTCGCTCAGCATGTACCACACCCTGCATGAGAAGTCCGACGGGGCAAGGACGATCTGGAAAATGCGGCTAAAGGGAAAGGCCGCGAACGAGATCGGGGATGCTGAGTATGTGCCTCTCAGCGAAAGGATGGCTCTGGGAGGGACATACACGGTGCGCGGATATCAGTGGTATTCGATCGGTCCATATGAAGAGGGGGACAATATCAGGGGAGATGTATACACACTTCTTTCCACTGAGATCATATATCCTCTCAAGTGGGATCCAATACGGCGAAGGAATCTGGTGCATGGGGTCATATTTTTCGATGCGGGTGGTGTGTGGACTGAAGTCGCTCCCGCCCGGGAAGCTTTTGAGGACTTTGACCTGGACCGGATAAGGTCCTCGGTAGGGGTGGGGATACGTCTGTATCCGGGCGGAATGCCCATACCCATTGAAATATACTGGTCCTTTCCTTTTGCTCAGGAAGACGATTATTTGAGCAGACTGCAGATCGGCATATTCGGCATGGCTTTTTAAAGGAGAACACGATATGTTCAGGAAATACTTGTTGTGTATCAGTATGATCGCTTTCGGTATTACGCTCTATACTCCCGTCAGCGGGTTTGCCCAGGAAAAGGCAGGCCTGAAGATCGCGGTGGTGGACATAAACACTATCGCTGAAAAATATGAAAAGCATAAGGAGAAGAGGAATAAGCTTAAGAAAGAAATAAAGGATCTTCAAGAGGAATTGCACAAACTTGAGGCGAAACTGAAGGAATACATGGAAATACAGGAACTCTACGATGAAGACAATCCGAAATACCATGAGTATGAAGAGAAGATCGAGGAAATTAAGATAAAAGGGATCATCAAGAAGAATACAGAGGAGAAACGGCTTATCCGCAAACAGAAAAGACTTGTGAAAAACCTGTACGATGACATAAGAAAAGGGGTGGCTGAATATGCGAAAAAGCAGAAGTACGACCTTGTTATGGTCGAGCTCGGGGATGTGAGTGATGAGATTATCAGTAGCAACATAAAGGAGATCCTGCAAAAAATAAATATTCGTTCTGTTATTTATGCGGCCGAAAACCTTGATATAACTGACAAGGTTATAGACTTCATGAATGCCCAGTACCGCAAGGAAATTGCTGAAAAGGTAAAGCATATAGAAGGAAAAGACGGGAAAAAGGACACAAAATAGGACGGATAGGGGACTGAATGAACATTTCAGAAATTGCCGATATGGTACAGGGCGAGGTCACTGGGGATGCCAGCGTTGAAATAACGGGCATCTCGGATATTGAGCATGCTGAGGAAGGGGATATTGCCTTTGTCGCGCATTCAAAATATTTCCGGTATGTCTCCTCCACAAAGGCTTCAGCAGTCCTTGTTCCCGAGGATTCTCGTATTTCGGAATCTCCCTGCACACTGATATCCTGCACAAACCCGTCTGCTGCATTCGCAAAGGTATCGGTCCTGTTCAGGCACAGGGATGAATATGGACAGAAGGGTATACATCCAACCGCTGTAATAGGAAAGAAATGCTCTATTCACGAATCTGCCTCTGTGGGCCCGTATGCTGTGATCGGCGATAATGTGAGCATAGGGGAGAATACCGCCGTGATGCCGTTCGTGTTTATCGGGAATGGCACGGTCATCGGTCGTGAATGCAGGCTGTATCCGCAAGTAACAGTATATGAGGGGAGCAGGATCGGAGCCCGCGTTGTGATCCACTCAGGCACAGTGATCGGGAGCGACGGTTTCGGTTATGAAACCGAGGACGGAAAGCATATAAAGATACCCCAGCTCGGGACTGTTGAGATAGAGGATGACGTTGAGATCGGCTCCTGTGTAACCATTGACAGGGCCCGTTTCGGCAGGACAGTGATAGGGGAGGGGACAAAAATCGATAATCTAGTCCAGATCGCCCATAATGTGACTATAGGCAGGCATTCCCTTGTCGTAGCCCAGACAGGTATTTCAGGAAGCACAGCGATCGGCAGCGGGGTGATAATGGCAGGACGTTCAGGCACGGTCGGGCATATTTCGATAGGCGACCGGGCTGTTCTGACAGGATGCGCTGTTGCGTCAAAGGATATTCCGGAAGGCGAGACTGTATCGGGCTTTCCCGCGCGTCCTGCTGGGGAGCATAGAAAAAGTGAAGCGGTCCGCCTCAAGCTGCCGCAGCTTTTGCAGCGGGTACGGGAATTGGAAACAAAGGTAGAAACGCTTGAAAAGAAAACAAAAGACAATTAAAGGCACGGTCAAATTCAAAGGCGTAGGCCTGCATACAGGCGAGAACGTCAATGTGAGGATACGGTCCGGACGTCCCGGAACCGGGATCGTCTTTATCCGTATTGACCTGCCCGGCAATCCTGAGATCAGGATATGTCATGAAAATATATCCTCGAAAATGAGACGGACTTGCCTTGAGCAGGATGGAGTGACGATCGAGACGATTGAGCATTTTCTCGCAACTGTATATGCTCTGGAGATCGATAATCTACGTGTGGAGATGGACAGAAGCGAATTTCCCGGCCTTGACGGAAGCGCACAGCCTCTGCTCCAGAAGCTGAATGAAGCAGATATTATCGAGCAGGCTGAAGAAACCTATGTGTTTGAAGTTAAAGAGCCTGTTGTGGTGAAAGAGGAAGAATCCTCTATTGTGGCATTTCCTTCGGACAAGCCCGAGCTCGAGCTGTCATATACGCTCGATTACAAAGGATCGTATTTCGGCTCGCAGTATGTTTCAGTCACGATAAACGGGGATACCTTTGAAAGGGAGATCGCACCCGCCCGCACATTCTGTCTGTATAGCGAGGCAGAAAAGCTCAAGGAGATGGGACTTGGCAAAGGATCCAATTATCAGAACACGCTTGTTATTGACGGTGATACTATTATTCAGAACAAGCTCAGGTATTCGGATGAATTCGCACGGCACAAGATGCTTGATCTTCTGGGTGATATGTTCCTTATCGGATACAGGTTCAATGCCCGTGTGATCGCGGTCAAATCGGGCCATTCGCTCAACATGAAATTCGCCAGGGAGATGGTCCGGTATATCCGCAGGGAACTGAAAGAGGGCTTTTATGATGTGCGGGAGATACTTCAGATCATCCCCCACCGGTTTCCGTTCATGCTTGTTGACAGGGTAGTCGAGACGAACGAGAAGGACTATATTATCGGATATAAGAATTTGACATTCAATGAACCTTTTTTCCAGGGCCATTTCCCCGGACAGCCGGTGATGCCCGGAGTCATGCAGATCGAGGCCCTTGCTCAGCTTGCTGGTGTTCTTCTGCTGAGGTCGCGGGAGCGGACCGGCAAGGTGCCATACCTGATGACGATTGATAACGTTAAGTTTAGGCGCCCTGTTGTTCCAGGGGACAAGCTTATGCTTCGGGTAGATGTCATACGGGACAGAAGAAGGACGGGACAGGTGCGGGGCATCGCTTCTGTTGAAGGCGAGGCTGCCACAGAGGCTGATATAAAGTTCGCTATGGTAGATATAAAAGAAGGATTTTAGGGGATGAACATTCATGAGACAGCTATAGTTGACGCCAACGCGGATCTTGCGGACGATGTGAAGGTTGGACCCTACTCAGTGATCGGCCCCCACGTTACAATAGGAGAGGGAACAAGGATCCTGCCCCATGTTGTGATAACCGGCACTGTCTCGATCGGGAAGAACAATACTGTCCATCCGGGCAGTGTCATAGGCGGTGATCCGCAGGACCTTAAATACCAGGGTGAGGATTCGCGGGTTGAGATCGGGGATAATAATACCATACGTGAATATGTTACTGTGAATAAAGGCACTGAGTTCGGAGGATGGGTCACCCGTATCGGCAGCAATAACCTTATCATGGCATATGTCCATATTGCCCATGACTGTATTATAGGAGACAATGTCATACTGGCCAATGCCACTACTATGGGAGGCCATGTTACTATTGAGTCGAATGCGGTCATATCGGGCCTTGTAGGTATACACCATTTTGTGACAATCGGAGAGCGCGCTTTTGTCGGAGGAGCGTCCAAGGTTGTGACGGATCTTCCTCCCTATATGATGGCCGATGGCCATCCGCTCAAGGTTCGGAATATCAATCAGGTTGGGCTTGAACGGGCAGGTTATCCGAAAGACACTATAGGAAAGCTCCGCAAGGTATACCAGCTTGTATACAAGGACCAGAAAAATGTTTCAGCCATTGCCGAGGACATACAAAAGGGGCATGAACTCTACTGTGATGAGGTAAAACAGATCTTTGAATTTATGCGGAAGGCTGAAGCGGGGAAGTACGGCAGGGCAAAGGAAGCGGACCGGACCGATATCTGACAATGAAAGCCGTAATCCAGCGGGTATCACGGGCTTCGGTCACTGTTGACGGAAAAGTGGCCGGGAGCATAGGGAAAGGTCTGCTGGTCCTTCTGGGAGTGGAGAAGGATGACACTGAAAAAGACCTAGAGATCTTTGCCAAAAAGATCCCGGTATACCGCATATTCAATGATGAGGAAGGGAAAATGAACCTTTCTCTGGAGGATATCAGCGGAAGCCTTCTTGTTGTATCCCAGTTCACACTGTTCGGGACATGGCGCAAGGGAAACCGTCCCGGATTCACGGATGCCGCTTCTCCGGAAAAAGCTTCAAGGCTGTATGACCTTTTTATTCAGAGGATGAAGGACAGGGGCATACCCGCGGAAAAAGGTGTGTTCGGAGCAATGATGAAGGTCGATCTCACAAATGAAGGTCCGGCAACCTTTGTTCTGGATACAAAGGAAGGTTAAGGTAAGTTTTTAGTCGTTGCCTTCCGATTACACTCAAGGCCCTGAGCCTGTCGAAGGGGAAACGACAAAAAACTTGTAGATTAAATAATAATTAATACGAGCAGGCAGATAAGCACGCCGAACAGGATCGCCTCGCCCTCACTGAGATACCCGCCGCTATGTGCAGGCATTTCTTCCTCCGCAGGTTCCGTTCCTCCGGAAGGCACAGCCATGCCGAACAGGGGCATTCCCGAAACACATATAATAAGGATAACAGTTACAATAAAGGGAAGGGTTTTCATTGCTTCTCCTTTTTGAGAAAAGTAAAGTCTCCTGAATATTCTTGCCCCAATTATATCCGGGCCATTTATTTTTCAAGTGAAATATCGGGAAAATTTCATACAAACGGTTTTTTTGGGGGAAATCACTTGAAAAATCGAAAAATACATGTATTATACATCATTCTGATGCCATATACATGAACAGTGCATGAACACAGTACAGGAATCACAGCAGACGCAGAAAAGCCCGAAGTGCGGGAAAGCCTTCCGGGAATGCAGGGAGTGGTTTAAAGCCTTTGTTATAGCGATCTGTATTTTTGCGGTCTGCCGTCTGCTCGTATTCGATGTGAACGAAGTAAGCGGAAGCAGTATGGCTCCCTCTTTTAACAGGGGGGACAAGGTGATCGTTGAAAAACTGACATACAGGTTTTTCGATCCGATGCGAGGTGATATTATCGTATTCAGAAAGCCCGGAACCAGTAAACGGCTCATCAAACGGGTTATTGCGCAACCGGGTGATGTTCTTTCAATGAAAGAGGGGGATCTCTATATTAACGGAGGTCGTATTGAAGAACCGTATGTGCTTTCTGAAAACAACAGTTATGTCTCGCGTATAGAGATTATTGACGGAAGCATCTACGTGGATCGGCAGAAGATCGAAAGCCCGGTATATGCTGAAGGCACAGTATACGCAAGCTCAGGAAAAAGCTCCGGTGCCGTGCCTGAGGGAATGTATGTTGTACTGGGGGACAACCGTGATATCAGTCTGGACTCCCGTACATGGGGATTTCTTCCGGAGGAACTCATAATAGGAAAAGTATTCTGTTCCTTCAGGCTGTGGCCCCTGTTTGTGGATATGCAGTAGGAAATCATGATATACGATGTGATATACCTTATTGCAGCAGTTGTCACACTTCCCTATTTTATTATAAAAGCTGCATGCTTCGCAAAATACAGGGCTGGAATAAGGGAAAAGCTTGGTTGGATCCCTACCCTGCCCGCGCTGAAAAAAGATACTGTATGGTTCCACTGTGTATCTGTGGGTGAAGTCCTTGCTGCAGCACTCCTTGTAAAGGAATTCCGCAGGGCCTATCCTGAATATGCAGTTGCTGTCTCAACTACGACTGATACGGGAAGAAGCGTGGCTGAAAAGCAGGATATGGCTGATTTCTATTTTTATTATCCCTTTGATTTTTCATGGATCGTTTCACGGGTCCTTTCAGCTCTCCGTCCCCGGATACTTGTACTGACTGAACTTGAGATATGGCCTAATATGGTCAGACAGGCCTGCAGGAGGGGCATACCCATCGGTGTTGTCAACGGAAGGCTTTCTGCGCGGTCTTTCAGGCGGTTTAGAATGGTCAGGTTTTTCAGCAGGAATGTTTTTTCGAAACTTGCTTTCTGTTCAGTACAGGATAATGTGTACAGGGAGCGGTTTATTGAGCTTGGCTCTCCGGAGGAGGGAACTGTTGTCGGAGGCAACATGAAATATGATGCACTGACAGGGGAAGTGGACCCGGAGAAATACGCCTATATGAAGAAGCTGCTTCAGGTCAGGGAGCAAGACCTGATACTGATGGGAGGAAGCACCCATGAGGGCGAGGAACAGATTCTGCTTCAGGCGTATGCCTGGCTTTTGCCGCAGCATGAGAATCTACGCCTTATCCTGGTTCCCCGTCATCCCGAGCGGATCCAGGCGGTATGCAGTGCTGTGGAAAAGGCCGGCTTCAGATACTGCCTGAAGACAGAGCTTACTGGCGATGAAAATGATGTCGGGGACCGGGTTGTTATTGTGGATACAATGGGAGAGCTTTCAATGCTGTATGCCATAAGCACGGTCGCATTTGTGGGCGGCAGTTTTTCAAATACGGGCGGTCAGAACATGCTGGAGCCGGCGGTTTTAAAAAAACCTGTTATTGTCGGGCCGTCCACATTCAATTTTGAAGAGGACATGAAACGGCTCAGGGGGGAGAACGGTGTACGCGAAGTGAAAACAGCCGAGGAATGCATTGAGGCGGTACATTCACTACTGAACGATCCGGAGGAACGGAAGATTCTGGGTGAAAACGGCTTTAATGTAGTACAGCAGTTCAAGGGGGCGGTTCAGAAAAATCTCAAGATATTGGAGAAATATATTTAAGGATACAAAGATGGGTTATACAAAGCTTTTGACATCTGAATGTGTATCAATGGGGCATCCTGACAAAGTCGCGGATCAGATATCGGACGGCGTGCTGGATGCCTGCATGGCCGGTGATCCGATGTCGCGTGTTGCCTGTGAAACACTGGTTACTACCGGCCAGGTCGTGATTGCAGGAGAGATTACAACCAGCGTGGAAGTGGCATATGCCGATATTGCCAGAGAGGTTATTGCGGAGGTAGGGTACAATGACCCTTATCTGAAATTCGATTCTGAATCGTGCGGCATTATGGTGTGTATTGACAAACAGTCTTCCGATATATCTCAGGGGGTTACGGAAGGCGCTGGCCTGCACAAGGAGCAGGGGGCCGGTGACCAGGGCATGATGTACGGATATGCCTGTGCTGAAACCGATGAACTTATGCCCTTTCCTATAATAAACGCGCGGAAGATGCTGAACCGTCTTGCCGAGATTAGGATGAGCGGAGAGCTCGATTATATACGGCCCGATTCGAAATCACAGCTTACTGTTGAATATGACGGGACTGAGGTGAAACGTGTAAATACTATTGTGCTTTCAACTCAGCATGCCGAAGATGTTGAGCTGGAGCAGATAAAATCGGATGTTATTGAGAAAGTCATCAGGCACGTGATCCCTGAGAAGTATCTTGATGAAAAGACAGTGTATCATATCAATCCTACAGGAAGGTTTGTGATAGGAGGGCCTCACGGGGATACGGGGCTGACGGGCAGAAAAATAATCTGCGACACCTACGGAGGTGTCGGAAGCCACGGAGGGGGGGCTTTTTCAGGGAAGGATCCTTCAAAAGTTGACAGGAGCGCCACATATGCAGCACGGCATATTGCAAAAAATATCGTAAAAGCGGGCCTGGCTGAGCAGTGCGAGATACAGCTGTCATATGCTATCGGCATCGCTGACCCTCTGGCTGTGAACGTAAACACGTTCGGTACTGAGAAAAAGACGGAGCACGAGCTTGAAAAGATAGTCTGGGAAATGTTCCCGCTCACTCCATCAGCAATAATCGAGTATTATGACCTCAGAAGGCCGATCTACAAGAACACAGCACGATACGGTCATTTTGGGATCGACGATGATCTGCACCCGTGGGAGAGAACAGAGATAGCGGAAAAATTATAGTCACCACCATAGGAATTTCAGAGTTTCTCTTTGGGGAATGAAGGGGTCAGACCCCCTTTTTTCTTGACATATTCAAAAAAGGTGGTATACTTTTATTTTTTACTCGATTCAGCATGAAAGCGGTTGGAATAAGGATAGTATCAAAGAAACAGGCTGAAAAAAGGAGA
>Ga0272441_10003205_pt1 | contig 31549 bp, 15 predicted proteins | sample SSMProp6N_FD_193582 | JGI IMG/M metagenome (GOLD analysis project Ga0272441, IMG submission 193582) | Marine sediment archaeal communities from Little Sippewissett salt marsh, Falmouth, MA, United States - SSM-Prop-6N | ecosystem: Environmental > Aquatic > Marine > Wetlands > Sediment ... | reverse complement strand
GCGCCACTGCTATTGCCCAGGAGGGATCGGCCTTGTCTGATTCTGAGCGTTTCAACTACGTCCTCGGGACGCAGACCATCGGGGCGTCCTACCAGTTCACCGGCGAGCCCCTCCTGGTGGAGACCGCACAGGCCATTCTGGACATGGGTGCCACTACCATCAAGCTCAATATGGGCAAGAGCTACTTCGGCAAAAAGGGCGCCAACGTTCCCGAGGGCGACCCGGCGATCCAGTCGCTCACACAACTGGCCCGCGACGAGCCTTCGCACAAACGGGTTCTGGACATGCCCTTCGCAAACTACCTTATCTGGGCGTACTGCTTCACACCGGGTTGGTGGAGCAAGGGTTTCTCGCAGGAGGACCAAGACAAGGAGTACCGGGAGTTGTATGAGCTTACCTGTTACCTGCTGACGACCTACAACGGCTCGGCCAAGACCTTCTACCTGGGGCACTGGGAGGGCGACTGGCACCTGCGTTCAGGCTATGACACCAAGTCCGATGACGCCGTGACCGATGTGGCCGTCCAGGGCATGACCGACTGGCTCAACACGAGGCAAAGGGCGGTCGATGACGCCAGGCACAACACACCGCACGCGAGGGTTGAGGTCTTCAACTACTGCGAGGTCAACCTGGCCAAGATCGCCATGCAGGGCCGCCGAACCGTGACCAACGACGTCCTGCCCAAGACGAATGTTGACTATGTCTCATATTCCAGTTGGGACAGCGGGCCGGACGTGCTCCCTGGTCTGGACTACATCGAGTCCCGGCTGCCGGCCAAGCCGGGCATCCCGGGCAAGCGCGTCTTCATCGGCGAGTACGGCTTCCCGGCCTGCAATCACAGCCCCGGGGAGCAGGACAGGCTGGCGCGCCGGGTAATGCGCGCAGGCCTGCAGTGGGGATGCCCCTTCGTCCTGTACTGGGAGATGTTCAATAACGAGACCGACAAGGATGGCAAGCAGCGTGGCTTCTGGCTGATCGATGACCAGGGCCAACCGCAGCCCCTGTACTTCACCCACCAGAAGTACTACCGGTGGGGCCGCCAGTACGTCGCCGGCATCAGGGACACCGAGGGCCGGCTGCCGACCCCCGAGGAGTTCCGCCGAGCGGCGGTCGAGTTCCTCGATGCACTGTGAAGTCGCGCGCAGACCGCTCGCGTCATGACGGTCGCGTGTAGCGAACCCAGGGAGGCGTCATGCACACCGAACTGCCCGTGCTCCTCGTTCTTATGCTGAGTTGCGCCATGCTGGCCGCCGCGGCGGAGCGTCCGGCCATCCACCCGGGCGCGAATACGTTGGACAACCGCCTGTGCCGCATCGAGAGTCGGCCCGGCGGGCCCGTCACCGGCGACCCCACTGAGTGGGTGGAGTGGATCGATGAGTTAGGGGTGGACCTGTGGGTCTGCAGTGCCGTGGACCCTAGCTGCAACGTCAACTACGACAGCGCCGTTGGCTACCCGTCGGGGGAGTTCGACCCTGAGTACCTGCCGAAGCTGCTGGCCATGGCTCATGAGCGCGACATCGCGGTGATTAGCTGGATCGGGCCAACCTTCAGCAAGGGCGCTTGCCAAGCCAACCCCCAATGGCGTCAGGTCTATCTGGACGACCCCACCAAGAAGCCCCTCAAGGACGAAGACAACGCCTTCCTGTGCCCGAACAACCCTCACGCCCGGGCCTTCATCAAGGCCGAGTTGACCGAGATCGTGGGCGAGCTGGGCTTCGACGGGATATGGTTCGACGGGATGGTGTTCGGCAGTATGGACACGATCCCGTTCCGCGTGGGCTGCAAGTGCCCCTACTGTGCCGAACGGTACAAGGAGGAGGTCGGCGCCGACATCCCGCAGACGGTTGACATGGGCGATGCGAACTTCCGGCGCTTCGTGCGCTGGCGCTACGCCGTGATGGACGAGTACATGCTCGAGCTGTATGAGGCAATCCGGGAGGCCAACCCCCGGGCGCATGTGGCGACAGGGAACTACTACCGCCCCGGGCACGGTTGGGACGCCGGCACGTACATGGCCCCACAGAAGTTCCCCGGCACGGCCAGCGGCGAGAACAATATCGTCGGCGATCAGGCCTACGAGACGGTGAACACGGGCTTCAATGGCCGCATGATGAAGGCCATCAACCCGTACTCCTTCGAGCTCTGGCGGCCCGTATGGGACTTCCAGATCGGCTTCCCCCCCGCACCGGAACCCGTCCAGACCACCGTGTCCCTCCTGCTGCAGTTCGCCCAGGGCGGGCATACGTTCTGCGGCTGGGGTGGGACCCGCCCCGGCGCCACCGACGCGCTCAAGCCGGGGTTCGCTGAGCTCAAGCGCCGGCAGCAATGGCACTCAGGCGAGCCCCTGCACTTTGCCGCCATGCACTACTCCCAGCGCGCCAGAGACTTTGCATACCCCGGCGGAGGCGCCCAGTACGACAAGATGGCATCGGGCATCCACCAGGCTCTGGCCGAATCCCACGTGATCTTCGACTATGTGCTGGACGGCCAGCTTACGCCCGAGTCGCTGAAGCGCTTTGCCGTGGTCATCCTGCCAAGCTCCGGCTGCATCAATCAACAGGAGGCGCAAGACCTGCACGCATACGTACGGCAGGGCGGCCGTTTGATCGTCACAGGCGAGACCTCCCTGTACGATGACCTGGGCAAGAAGCGCGACGACTTCCTGCTGGCGGACCTGATGGGCGTGCACTACACGGCCAGCCGGCCGCCGCTGCCCTACCCCAAGACCGCGCCGGTGGGTGTCGTCCAGGATGAGCTCATGCTCGAGTCGCTGCCCCGGCTCGTGTGGTTCATATCGGCGTCCTGCGAGTTCGAGCTGGACGAGGACAGCGGCGCACAGATGGCCGTTGCCATCTCCCAGGCGAACGAGGCGACGGGTCACGACGACGTGACCGCACAGCCCACGGACAAGCCACTGGCGACGATCCGGCAGGTGGGGGCCGGTGAGGTCATCTACATCGGCGCCGATCTGGGCATGGCCTACGCGAACCACCCGTACCAGCGTGTGCGAAGGCTATTGGAGAGTTGGGTGAACCGCGCGGACCCGTGGCTGGAGGTAGAAGCGCCGAAGGTAATCGAGGTGACGGCCTTCAGCAAGAACGGCGCCACCGTGATCCACCTGGTCAACTCGCCCTCCACCTCGCTGCGACCAACGGTGGCGTGGCAGCGCCTGCCACTGGTGGACGAGATCGTGCCGGTGCACGACATCAACCTCACGGTGAAGGGGCAGTTTGGCTCATGTCGTCTTGAGCCGTCCGGAGTAACGCCGGCCCTTGAGCAAGACGACGGCCGGACGCGGGTGATCGTTCCGCGGGTGGACATCCACGAGATGGTGATCCTGCGGCCGTAGGGCATTTGCGAGGCGTCTGAGCAGATGAGCCAAGGGGTTAGGGGCGCCACATGGCAGCAGAGGAGCGCCCATCGGCTGCGCGGTTGGGGTATTGCGCAACAACTCAAGGCGTCTGCGCCGGCTTCTTGACAGGTACGGGGCGCGGACGCCAACAGTGGTCGACTCCGCTGATGGGCCCGCCGCCGACCTGTCGTACACCGCTGCCGTCCGATTTCATCACGTACAGCCTCGGCTCGCCGTCACGGTCGGAGATGAAGGCGATGCTGGCACCATCCGGCGACCACCGGGGGGCCCAATCGTTGGCCTGGCTATTGGTCACATTGGTCCGTGACCCCGCGACAAGATCGGCCACGATGATCTCGCGGCTCCGGGCCGGGGAAGAGGCGTAGGCCAGCCGCATGCCGTCCGGCGACCACGCGGCCGCCTCGTTCCATACGGCGTTCTGGCTGGCGTTGGTGAGTTTGCCCGTCCCCAGTTCGTAGGTATACACGCCGATGTTGCCGTCCCGGTGGGTGCGCAGGGCAAGCTGCTTGCCGTCGGGAGAGAAGACCGGGTCGCCATCCCACGCTGCGTGGTTCGTTGCGTTCACCGGCCCGCCGCCCTCGATGGTGCACACAAGTATCTCCTGGTTTTCACCCCGGTCGGTGACGAAGGCGATCCGATCTCCGGCGGGCGACCACTGGGGCAGGCCGTCCCAGGAGGGGCTGCGAGTCACGTTCCACACCCGGTCCCCATCCACGGAGCGGACGTAGATCTCGCTGTTGCCATCGCGGTCGGTGGAGAACGCCAGATGTCTCGAGTCGGGCGCCCAGCACGGGTGGTCCTCGTAGTCGGCGCCCACCGTGAGGTTCCTGGGCTTCGAGCCGTCGGTGGCCATGATGTAGATGTCCTGGTCGCCGTCGCGGTCTGACACGAAGGCGATCAGGCGCCCGTCCGGCGACCAGGCGGGGTGGGCATCTTCGGCAGGATGCCTTGTCAGGCGGCGTAGCCCGGAGCCGTCGGCGTTCACCACGTATAGCTCAGGATTGCCGTCTCGGGCGGAGACGAACATAAGCTGATCCATCTGGTCGGGCTGACCCACGGCCCCGCCCGCCGCCAGTAAGGCGACCAGCGTCAAGATCATGAGGGGATGTGTTGCTTCAGGCCCGTATCTCATCACGGCCCGCTCTCCGGCGCGGTGGCACGCTTGACCCCGGAGGCATGTGCCACCACGTAGATGTAGATGTTGGTGCCCATCTTGAAGGCAGGCTCTCTGGCCTCCGGCTTCACCCAGCCGCCGGTACCCTCCCAGCAATCACCGTAGTCATTGCGCGAGTAGATGACGCCCAGACGCTGGTTCACATGGATGCCCTGCAGCGGATAGCGCTCACCCATGTCCCCCGCGGGGACCTCGTTCAACACATAGTAGGACCGGTACAACTCGTGGTCGGCAGGCAAATTGCTGGGGGCCTTGCCGAAGATCCGCTTCATCTCCCGCCGGAAGCACTCGCCGAAGGGGCCGTGGGAGTCCTCCCCGAAGATCGTCCCGCCCCCCTGGACGTACTTGCGTAGCGCCTCGCGCTCCTGAGCCGTGAACTGGAAGGGCCGGTGGCCGCGGATGTGGATGATCGGCGTATCTTTCAGGTTCTCAACAGTCAAGGGGACAAACCGCTCGCGAACGGTGACGTGTACATTGGTGCGCTGACGTACCTGCGCCAACAGGTTGCGCATCCCCTCGACGTCGGTCTCGTAGTCGCCCGATGTGACGCCCATGGGCATATCAAAGCTGCCGGAGACGCCCACGTACAGGCCGTCTGGCGCGCTCTTGGGAACGAAGCCGGCGGCGCCGTCGAGCATGTCACCCATCGAGGGGGCGCCCGGGCGGGCGGCGCTCAAGCTTGTCCCCTGCCCCGGCAGGCGCGGCAGTCCTCGGCCCGCCCCAAACCTGGGCCCGGCCAAGGCAAACGCAAGGGGCGAGCCCGGCGCAGAGCCAAGGTCGGTTTGGCCCGTGGGCCCTCCCTGCGCCGCGGAAGGTAACCCGGTGGCCCCCACAGTGAAGCCCGCCATCAGCGAGGGCACCCCCTTGCCGGGAAGGGCCGCCGTTGCCCCAGCCAGGCCCGGCATCGCGCTCTGGCCCGGGCCACGGGTTCCCGTGAGGCCCAAAAGCCCGCTAAGCAGGCCCCCCGGCCCTCCTGAGGGCCGCTGCGTATCAATGCCCAGTGGGGCCCCCGTGCCCATAGCCCCCGCGGGCACCCGAACGACCGGGGTGCCCGTCCCGGGCACGCCGGCGCCCTGTCCGGGGCCCGGCAGCGCCCAGCCCGGCACCGCCTTGTCCGAAGTTAGCCCGAGCAGACCCGCCATGCCGGGCATTGTGCCGGGTAGGCCGCCCGGCAAGCCCGGACCGGAGCCGGGGCTATCCCCCGGCAACCCGAACCCGCCAAACCCCGGCGTCAGGCCAGGCAGCGTGGATAGCATTCCCGGTACGGTCCAGGGCAGTTGCGAGCCATCGGAGGCCACTGGATAGGGTTGTCCTGTCGCGCCGCCAGTGCCACCCGGCGTGCCCGGGCCGGCAATGGCGGCCAACCCAACCGCTTCAGGCGCCCCGAAGATGCCGGGACCTTCGCCCGCCCTGCCCCCGAGCCGCGGAGTAGCTTTACCAACGTCAGAGAGCCCGGCTCCGGCACGTTGGCCGGGGGCCTCCCCGACGGATCCACCGGGGCCGCCGGGAGGCCCTCCCGGCCCTCCGCTAGATACTCGACCACCTGTGGCTCTTGATCCCCATCCGGTGGAGGCCAGTTGCACCGGCCTGCCGCCAGGTCCGCCGCCGGGGCCGCGTTCGCCGCCGCCGGGGCCGGCGATCCCGCGTCCGGGCACGCTGCCGGGACCGGGACCCTCCCCCGGCCCTGCGCTCCACGGAGAGGACTTGGCGATTCGCACTGTGCGCCCGCCGCCGGGGCCCTGTTCGGCGGTGAGGAAAATGGTGCCTCGCGGACCTCCCCCACCGGCGCCACCGGGGGCCCGACTCGGACCACTGGACCGTGAGGCGACCCGCACGGGCTGCCCGCCGCCTGTCCCGCCCCCGGGACTGCCCCTTCCGGATGGCCGTCCGGCTGCAGAGACTCCGGGGCCGCCGCCGCCCCGGGGCCCGGCGGGCGATACCTTTGCGACGATTGCGCCCTGGCCGCCCGATCCGCGTCTTGAGCCGGGGGCATCAATGGGTGCGCCGGCGAGGCCGGTGCGCCCGCTACGTGTCCCCGGCTTGCCGCTTGTCGAGATGCCCGGTCCACCTGTGGTAGGGGGCCCGCTGAGGGCCACCGACACTGGCGCCACCACGCCACCCGGAAGCAGCCCGGGCAGGCCGGCGGGGGCCTGCTGTGGGCCACCGGGAGTGCCCGACGCGGCGGGAGAGCCCCCCGCGCCCATCGTCGGCGCCGCCTTGGCCACCAGCACCTCCCTGGTGGTCGGCGGCGTCTGGCGCGCGGGCCCTGGAGAGCCAGACATGATGACCCCGCCGGGTGCCCCCACATGCGTTGGCGCCGCAACAGTGGGCGGAACCCCAGGCAGTTCCGGAAGGTTGACCGGCTGTGCGGCGGGGCCTTCGGGCCTCGACCAGGCGCCCTCAGCGTTGCTCGGCGTCGCCGCAGGCGCGGGGCCCAGCGGCAGCATATCGGGTTGGGTTTTGGCGAGCATCGGGTCACCGGTAGCCGCGGGAGCCGGCGGCGCCGCAGGCTCAGCAGAGGGTGGTGCCGCAGGCGCGGCAGGCCCGCCTATCTCGACCCGCGTGGGTCGGATCACCACGGGCTCCGCGGAGTTGACGCTCTCCTGCGTGGGATTCTGGGCCACCGCGGCCGCGGGCGCCGGAGGCAGCACCTCGAGCACCGGCGTTGACTTCACCTCCACGGGCGGGGGCGGCGGTTCGGGCCGGGGAGCGACGGGCTCGGGATCAGGCGCCGGCTCAGGCAGTTGCAGTTCCGGCTTCGACGGCGGCTCGGGGGCCTGCTCCTCGGGCGTTGTGACCTCGGCCACTTGCGTCGGCTTGCGGGCCGCACGGCGGCGACGCACCCTTCTTCGCACATAACGCCGGCGCGGCCTTGGCCTGCGGATCACCGGCTTCGGAGGTGGTGGTGGTGGCGGCTTGACGATGCGCACGAACTCCACCGCCGTCTTGGCGACACTGTCGACCACCAGCCGACGGGCCTCACCGATCCTCCCCCCCATGGGGATGGTCAGGAAGGCGACAACATGCAGTGTGAAGGACGCCAGCAGCGCCCACCGGAAACCCCGGTTTCGCAGCATGATGGGACCTCAAGGTGCTGCGTTCAGCCTTCCGGCCCGGCACGACCCGCCGGTAAAGCGGGTCCGGCCATCTCCACTTCTGCTGCCAGTGTGATGCCGGCGCCCAGCCGTTTGGCCGTATCCATCACCGTCACGATGGTGCCGTACGGCACATTCTCATCCCCGCGGATCGTCACCGCGCGCAGGGAAGTGGTCGCGAGCTCTCGCTTGAGCACCGCCACCAGATCGCGGGGGTGTACCCACTCTTCGTTGACCTTGATCTGCCCCTGCCGGTTCACCCAGATGGTGATCTCGCGCTTCGGCAACTGCTCGGAGGTGATGGCGGTGGGCAGCGTGATATCCAGGCCCGTATCACGGGCGAAGGTGCTGGTGAGCATGAAGAAGATGATCAGCAGGAACGCCACGTCGGCCATGGTGGTCATGGCGGCTATGTTGGGCGGCGCCAGGCGGGAGCGCAGCCGCACGGGAGCGGGTTCGAGCGCCCGGTCCTGTGCATCCCGTGGCGGCAGCACAAGCTCACGGCCACATTGGCAGCGTATGACGCCGACGTCCGCCGGTGCGCTGAGCTCGTGCAGGGCGCCGCACTGCCGGCAGCGCACTCGTCTCGGCTGCGCAGGCGCGTTCATATCTCCTCAACGGCCTCCTCACCGGATGCCAGTGCCGCCAGGTGGGTCCCCGCCAACTCCATCTGTAGCCCCATCCCGCTGACCCGGGCGGCGAAGTAGCTGTAGGCGATGAAGCAGGGGATGGCGACGATGAGCCCCGACGCGGTGGTGATGAGCGCCTCGCCGATGCCGCCGGCGACGACCACCGGCTCGCCCAGTCCCTGCTCGGCGATGGCGGTGAAGGCCCGAATCATCCCGCTGACGGTGCCCAAAAAGCCGATGAGAGGCGCCACGCCCGCAACCATGGACAGGACCGGCAATCCGGCCTCAAGCTGCCCCAACTGCCTCGCGCCGGCGGTCTGGGCGGCCTCTCGCATGCTCCACGCACGCTTCCCGGCGGCACTGACCACCGCTTCGAGCACTTCGCTGATTGCCGTGGCCGAGGATGCGCACAACTCCCCGGCGTCCGACAGTTTGCCCTGCTCGACCAGACTACTCACCTCGGCGGTGAGAGCCCGAGCGCCCCGGCCGGCAAGCCACAAGCTGACCGACTTGTACAAGATCACGGCCAGTGCCAGCAGAGAACAGGCCAAGAGCGCCCACATCCATGTCCCGCCTCGCTGGAAGTAGTCGACGAGTGCCAGATTCGACGCCGACAAGTTCATACGGTGTCCTCCCTGAGGGGTGGCTTTGCCACCGGCCGCCACGCTATTGCAGGGCCTGTATACGCTCTTTGGCCTTGGTGACCCACTCCGCCTGGGTCTCGTATCTGTCCACGATTACCTGGTAGCTCTTGAGCGCCTTGTCCTTGTCGTTAAGCCGCTCGAAAACGCCACCTGCCTCATACTGCGCTCGCGCCGCCCATTGCTCGCTGACGTACAGGATCGAGACTTTGAGGAACTCCTCGCCGGCGGCCTTCAGGTCGCCCTTGTCCCGATGGCAAGCAGCGATCTCGAACTGGGCCTCAGCCGCCAGGGCCTGATCCAGGCCACCCGCGGTCTTCTGCAACTCGCTGATGGCCTCGTCGTACTTCTTCTGGGCTCGAAGCTGCTTGCCCAGGCCCAGGTATGCCTGGGCGGCGGCCGGATGGTCCTTGTAGGCAGCGGCAAGGACCTCGCACGTCTTGTGCGATGCCGCACTGTCGCCGGCGGCCGCCTGTGAGCGCGCGAGCAGCGCCAGCGCCCACGGGCGCTGGGCGAACTCAGTGTGCTCTGAGACGAAGGGGGCCAGGGCTTCGGCGGCCTTGGCGTGCTCGCCATTGCCCGCGAAGATCCTCGCGGCCTGGTACCGCGCGTCGGCCACTACCGGCTCGGATTCTGCCTTCTGAGCGGCGCTAAGGAATAGCGGCAGGGCCTCGTCGGGTTTTTCTTGGCGTAGCGCGACCCAGCCCAGCTTGTAGGACGCCTCACCCACCACATCGCTTTCCGGGAACCGGTCGACGATCTTCGCGTACAGGGCTCCGGCCTGGGCGTTCTTCTCCTGCTCGAACAGCTTCTCGGCGGCGGCCAGCAATCCGGAGGGAAGCTGCTGGAAGGCCACTGATGCGCCGTACTTGGTGGCCACCACCTCAAAGGCCGCGACAGCCTGCTGCGTCTCCCCGGCCGACAGTCTTGCCCATCCCAGCCCCAGTTGCGCATAGGGGGCGGTGTCCACATCGGGTGCGGCCGCCACGGACTTTTCGTATAGCTCAGCGGCTTCGGCATAGCCTTCCGCCTGATACAGCGCCTGAGCCAACTCGTATAGCGCGAAGCCCATGGCCTCGGGCCGTGCGCCGGACTTGCCCAGGGCATCCGCCGTCTCGCGGGCCTTGGCCAGGTTGCCGGACTTGGCGTACACGCCAACCAAGGCCGAGGCGGCATGCCCCACGTACTTCGAGTCACCACCGCCCTCGATCACCCGGCGGTAGAGGGCTTCAGCTTGCGTCGCATTGCCCACCTGCTCCTGACAGGCCGCCGCAATGAACACGGCCTCGGCCAGTCGGGGGTGCTTGGGGTAGCGCTGGGCAAAGCCGTTCAACAGTTTCAGGGCTGCCTCGTGGCGGCCTTCATCGAAATGCGCCCGGGCAACCTGGCACGAGATTTCGGCGGCCAGCCACGACTGGGGCTCGGAAGCGATGATCTTCTCCAGCTCCACCAGCCGCTGGGCGCTCTTGTCCTTGGCGTACTGAGCCCAGGTCAGGCACGCCGTCGCTCGCAGTTTGTCTTTGGGGTCCTTCGCGGCTTTGAGGGCGGCCTCATAGGCGGCAATAGCCTGGTCCACCTGCCCCGCGTCCGAATGGATCTGACCGATGTGGCTGTAGGCGTCGGTCACACGTGGGCTTTTCGGGTGCTCCTTAGGTACACGCTGATGGGTATTGAGGGCTTCCTGAGGCTTTCCGCGCCGCTCATGGGTAATGGCCAGCCAGTACAGGGCCTCATCGGCCCACTTGGCCTGTTTGTCCGCTGTCAACTCGCCATAGATCCCGGCGGCTTGATCCCAGCGCCCGAGTTGGAACTGGCAGTCCGCCATGCGCAGTCGCGCCTCCAGCGCCGAGGGAGTGTCGGGGTGTGCCTGGCGAACCTGTTCGAAAGCCTTCACAGCCGCTTCATACTGCTTCTGGTCGTACAGGCACCAGCCAACGCGCAGTCTCGCCGGCGCGGCAAAGGGGCTGTCGGCATGCTCGGCGACGAACTGCCGGAAGGTCTTCAGAGCGCTCTCGTAATCGCCCTGGGCTTGCTGAGCCGTGCCGATGAGGTAACTACACTCGGCCAGCACCGGGGTCTGAGGATAGTCGGTGATGGTCTGGCGAAGGTGCTCGATAGCCTGTGGGTACTGCCGCAGGCCCAGGTGGCACATGCCGATGGAGTACAGGGCGTAGGCGCTCTCCTGTTGGCCCAGCTTGCGCTTCCGGGCCTCCTCGTAGGAAGCGGCGGCCTGTTCGTAGCGTCCCAGTTGATACAGGCTCTCGCCTCGCCAGTACAGAGCCCGCGCCGCGTGTTGGCTGTCCTTGAACTTGTCCACAAGGCCCTGGTAGGCCGCCGCCGCCTCATCGTACTTGCCCGCCTTGTAAAGCGAATCCCCCAGCCACAGCCAACCGGGCTCGGCTTCCTCCGAGGCGGGGTGCTGCTTCACGAGCTTGTCGAAGAACGGCGCCGCCTCGTCGTGGCGTCCCAGCCGGAAGTTACACTCCCCTGCCCGGAACAGTGCCAGGGGCGCGTTGGCGTGGGTCGCGTACTTGGCGATGAATGCCGAGAACTTGTCGCGCGCCATCTCGTACTGACCCTGTGCGTAGAGGCCCTCGGCGAAGGCAAACTCCTTTTCCACCTCGCCATCGCACAGCACGGGACTTCCCGAGCTAACCAGTAGGGAGATGGCAATGGGGAGCAGGAGCGCGGAGAGCAGGGGTGCGGGGTGAATTCTGACCCGGTGCATATCGGCCTCCATCCTTCCACGTGTGTGTCCACGCGAGCCGCCGAGACGCCATGAGGCTATTAAGTTCGCCGGACAACCGCTATCACCTGCCCCGTGTAGTAGGTGGCCCCGGAAAAACAGTCTATGCTCGGCGCCAGGGCCGGATTGACGCCACGTGGGTGCCGGGTGCACGATGCCACTTGTGGCGACTACGCCAACCCGCGCGTGCGCGAATCGCGTCTTCCTGGTACAATCCAGGGCTCGGAGGTGAGCGCCCTGGTAATCACGACGCGCGCGTTTATGAGGATCACCGCCACCCTTGCGGCTGTAGCAACGCTCGGTGGCGTTGCTGTTTCTGACGACTGGCCTCAATGGCGAGGCCCCAATGGCGATGGGGTATGGCGCGAGCCAGGCATCATGACCGGCTTTGGCGCCCCTGAGATCGAGCCCAAGTGGCGAGCGCCGATCGGGCCGGGCTATAGCGGGCCCACCGTGACCGGCGGACGCGTATACGTGTCCGACCGTATCAAGGACCCGGTGAGCAAAGAGCGCATTCACTGCTTCGACTGGGAAACCGGCGAGAGGTTGTGGACCTATGGGTATGAATGCGCTTATGGCAAGGTGGGCTACCCCGCCGGTCCGCGGGCCTCGGTGACCATCCACGAGGGACGCGCCTACAGCCTGGGTACCGTCGGGCATCTGGTCTGCGTGGATGCGGTCTCAGGCAAGCTTCTATGGGCCAAGCAGCCGGGCGAGGACTACCGGCCGCGCGTCCCCACATGGGGTCTGTCGGGCTCACCTGTTGTGGAGGGCGAGGTGGTGATCGTCCAGTTGGGCGCCCGGGATGGCGCCTGCCTGATGGCCTTCGACAAGGTCACCGGCGAGGAAAGATGGCGTGCCGTGGACGATGTGGCCAACTACACGACCCCCATCGTGATTGACCAGGGCCAACGCAGGGTGGTGGTATGCTGGACCGGGACGCAGGTGGCGGCGCTCAACCCGCCGACGGGTGATGTGCTGTGGGCGGTGCCCTTCCCGCCCAAGAACGGCCCTATCGGGATCGCGACACCTGTCAGGCGGGGGCCATGGCTACTTGTGTCCTCGTTCTACGACGGCTCGCTGATGCTCAGAGTGGCCGATGACGAACCCGGGGCACAGAAGGCCTGGCACCGGCTCGGCGCATCAGAGCGTGCTACCGAGGCCCTGCACTGCCTGATGTCCACGCCCATCATCGACGGCGATTACGTGTACGGCATCGACAGCTATGGCGCATTGCGCTGTGTCGATGCCCGGACAGGCCACCGTCTGTGGAGCACGCAACAGGTGGTTCCCCAGGCACGCTGGGCGCACGCGCACCTTGTGCGGCATGCCGAGCGCGTGTGGATTTTCACAGACCGCGGCGAGCTGGTGATCTGCAGGCTGTCGCCCGAGGGATACGAGGAGCTCAGCCGGGCGCGACTCATCGACCCGGACGCGGCGAACCCGAAGCGGAAGGGCAAGGGCATAACGTGGGCCCATCCGGCCTTCGCATACCGACATGTGTTCGCCCGTAGCGATTCGGAGTTGGTATGTGCGGACCTGCGGGCTCCATAGCCCCACGCAAACGACCGCAAAGGCGTCATGGCGCGGGCGTCTCGTCCCTGTAGAGCTTGCATATTGGGCGGCTGCTATTGCTATAACCAACAGAATGGAGTATGCTGTCTCAAAGGGAACAAGAGACGCAGTTCCCACAGCACTTGTGAGTTGGCTGTTCAGCAGTATTTGGCATTGGCCTGGACGTTCCTACCCCGCATTGCGCCCTCGTGCGTCGTCTTTTCCTAGCCTATCGGACAGTTGCCGCATCCCTACTCGATGAGTGCTACTCCGCTCCCGACATGCGCCGGGTGTGCGCGTTCGCGTGCAGACCTCCGGCGCATCCCGACCAGCTACGCCGGGGTATGCGGAGACAACTCTCTCGATAGCTGGCGAAAAGAAAGAGGCACCATGCAATTCAGTAGCTTCAAGCTGGACGACCGCCTGCAGCGCGCAGTACAGGCGGCCGGTTTCACACAGACCACCCCGGTTCAGGAGGCGGCTATTCCGCCGGCTCTGGAAGGCCGTGACCTTGTCGGCACGGCCCAGACCGGCACCGGCAAGACGGCGGCATTCGTGTTGCCTATGCTGCAGTCGCTGCTCACAACGCCGGGCAAGCGCGGTCGCACGCGGGCACTGATCGTCACACCGACTCGTGAGCTCGCCGAGCAGGTCCACGCGGCGGTTCGCCAACTGGCCCGGTACACCAAACTAAGGTCGGCCACGGTCTATGGCGGGGTCGGGATGGCCCCCCAGGAGCGCGCGTTGCGCGGCGGCGCGGAAATCATCGTCGCCTGTCCCGGGCGCCTGTTGGATCATGTCCGTCGGGGCAACGCCAATCTGAGGAATGTCGAGACGCTGGTTCTGGACGAGGCGGACCGTATGCTCGACATGGGCTTTCTGCCCTCAGTGAAGCAGATCGTGCGCGAGACCCCGAGCGAACGCCACACCATGCTCTTCTCGGCCACCTTTGCCAGTGAGTTGGGCCGGCTTGCCTCCCAGATACTGCAAGACCCAGAGCGGATCGAGATCGGCCTCGCCGCGCCTGCGGACACCGTAGCCCACACTTTGTGCCCGGTGGCCCATGAGCAAAAGACCGCCCTGCTGCTGCAACTGCTTGAGCAGACCGATACGGCGTCGGTGCTGATCTTCACGCGCACCAAGCATCGCGCCAACCGCGTTGCGGCCCAGATCGAGCGCTCAGGCTATCGCACGGCCGTCCTGCACTCCAACAAGTCACAGAGTCAGAGGCAGAAGGCCTTGGACGGGTTCCGTTCCGGCCGGTTCCAACTGCTGGTGGCAACGGACATCGCGGCTCGTGGCCTGGATGTTCGGACAATCTCACACGTCATCAACTACGACATCCCGGACTGCGCCGACGCGTACATCCATCGCATCGGGCGCACGGGCCGGTGCGAACGCACCGGCGACGCCCTCACCCTGGTGACGGCCGATGACCATGCCGTCGTGCGCGACATCGAGCGCGCTCTGGGCGAGCCCATCTCGGTGCGGAAGGTGGAGGGGTTTGACTATGGTGCGCCGAGGCTGACGACGGCAAGCGGCTCCCGTGGCGGACGCAACCGCGCCACTCCGGCCTCCTACAGCCCGCGCTCGGGGGCTCTGGCCCGGGGCGGACGCGGGCCGATGAAGAAGAGCTCCTCCCGGCGGTCGGCCTCGAGCCACCGTTCGCGGTAACCACCACAAAAACGGCGCCGGCCATCAGTGTTTCACTGACCGGCCGGCGCCGTCGTCTACCTCCTCCCGGGTTTCCAGGCAATCTCTCGCCCACACGCAAACCCCGATCAAGGCCGCTCTGCTATCCCCTACCCCCCTTCACAGATCGTAGTACAACACGTACTCGTGGGGATGCGGGCGCAGGTTCACCTCCGAGAGCTCATCCTGCTTGAGTCCGATCCAGGCCTGGACAAGATCCTCCGAGAAGACCTCACCATGCAGCAAGAACTCGTGGTCCTGAGCCAACGCGTCAAGCGCTTCGGGAAGCGATGTTGGCAACTGCGTGATGCGGCTGCGCACCTGCTCATCCATCTTGACGACGTCCTCGTCGAAGGGCCCGAAGTCATGGTCGGCCGGGTCTATGCCCTGGCGTATCCCGTCGAGTCCGGCCATGGTCATGGCCGCGAGGCACAAATACGGGTTGCAGGTGGCGTCCGGGGGGCGGAACTCGATGCGGTTCTCTCGCTCGTTGACCGAGTATGCCGGGACGCGGACGGCCGCCGTGCGGTTTGACAGGCCGTAGAAGCAACTGATGGGCGCTTCGTAGCCAGGCACCAGCCGCCGGTAGGAGTTAGTGCTTGGGCTGCACAGCGCCACCATGGCCGCCGCATGCTTAAGCAGCCCGCCAATCCAGTTCAGCGCCATGGCGCTCAGGTGAGCATAGCTGGGCTCCGGGTCCCAAAACAGCGACTTGCCCTCATGGGCGATGTACTGGTGTACATGCATGCCGTTGCCCGCCTCACCGTACATGGGCTTTGGCATGAAGGTGGCCGATGCTCCGGCCTGATGGGCGGCGTTTTTGATGATGTGCTTCATCTTCATGACCGCGTCGGCCATCTCGAGCAGCGGGCCGAAGCCGATCTCGATCTCCACCTGTCCCGGCGCGCCCACCTCATGGTGGTGATAGTGGCCCACAACGCCCGCCGCCTCAATGGCCATCAGCATCTCCGTGCGCAGGTCGCTGAGCTGATCCCGCGGCGGCACGGCGTGGTATCCCCCATGGGCCGGGATCTTGTGCCCAAGGTTGGGCATCTCCTCGGCCGAGCTGTTCCACGAGGCCTCCACAGCGTCAACCATATACCCGGCAGTGTTCATCTCCGAGACGTACTGCACGTTCGAGAAGATGTATAGCTCGACCTCGGGCGAGAATATGGGCTGCCCGACATCGACGACCTGTGGGAAGTAGTCCTGCGCGCGCCTGGCGACTCCGCGGGGGTCTCGCGGGTACGGCTCACTGCTGATAGGCTCGACGATATTGCACATGAAGCTCAGGGTGTTGGCCCGGCAGAACGTGTCCTGCATACCGGTGCTCAGGTCGGGGACGACCCGCATGTCGCCGGCCTCCACCGTCTTGTAGCCCGAGTAGCTGGAGGTATCGATACCTACTCCATAGCGCAGAGCATCGACCGTCAGATGAGTGGCGGGCACCGTCACGTGGTGCCAGCGCCCCGGCAGGTCGATGGTCTTCAGGTCGATCATCCGGACGTCTTCGGCTGCGACGTATTCGAGCACTTCACTGGGCTGCGCAAACATGGCCTGGGCACCTCCGGCGGGGCTGCCCAATTCGATGGCAGTCCCGTCTACACACATCGATTGCACGGCCGTCTGTTACGAGGATTCACCACCGGCAGGTCTTCTCCTGTCGCTGATGTGCTCAAGCTATGGCGCATCCTCCGTGGGCGATCCGTGAGGAGGTGGTCCCAGGAACCGGAGAGAAGGGCACTTCGACGGATTACACTGCACGGGAAGCCCCGCGCAGAGCGAGAGACAACCAGAGGTGCCCGTATGTACGCCACAGCAGCATCGGCCGGATGGATAATCTGTACAGTCACCGTCCTCGTGACCTTGCTCGCGATCCAGCCAAACTGCCCTGCGCAGCAGTCAGACAACGCGTTCTCGTGGTCTGAAGACCTCTTCCCCATCCTTCCGTGGGACCCGCAGCATGGCTTCAAAGGTCCCAAGGTCGATCCGGAGGAGGGATTGGAGAGCATCGCCGAGTGCGGCTTCACCATGGCCGGCTTCGTGCTGGCTCGGGACTTGCCCACCTGTGAAGCCCTGGGGCTCAAGGCCATCATGTTCCCCGACGTGGAGAACGCCTCGGCTTGGACGCGGCAATGGCGCGGCCTATCCGATGAGGAGATCGACGAGCGTGTGCGTACATATGTTGAGCAGTCAGGTCAAAGCGACGCCATCATGGGCTACTATATCGTGGATGAGCCGGGCGCCCGCGACTTCGAGGCCCTCGGCAAGGCCGTGGCCGCCGTGCGTAAGTACGCCCCCGGCAAGCTCGCCTACATCAACCTGTTCCCCAACTACGCGACGGTAGGCGCGCCCGACACCTCCCAGCTCGGGACCGACACCTACATGGAGCACCTGAAGCGCTTTGTGGACGAGGTCAAGCCACAGCTTGTGAGCTATGACAACTACATGACCCAGGTCTCTCGGGACATGACCGAGGAAAAGGCCACGGCGCGCTACTACACGAACCTGATTGACATCCGCAAGATCGCCCTCGACAACGGTCTGCCCTTCTGGAACATCGTGTCGTGCAACCAGATCCGAGCCTACACAACTGTGCCGTCGCCGGCGAACCTGCTCCTGCAGGCCTACACGACCCTGGCGGCGGGAGGCACGGGCGTCTCGTGGTATAAGTACTACAGTAGCGGCTATGGCTACGCCCCCATCGACCCCAACGGCAACCGCACACCCTCATGGCAGTATCTACAGATGGTCAACCAGCAGCTTAAGGTGATCGGCCCCATGATGAATTCGCTGACCTCGACGGGTGTGTACTTCACCGTCCCCGAGCCCCCGGGCAAGCTTCCCCGCCTGCCCGGCAAGCTCGTGAAGCAAGTCGGCGTGGAGACCCCGGTTATGGTCGGTGAGTTCTCAAGCCCGGACGGCGCAGACTATGTCATGGTGGTGAACCTGAGCCTTCAGCAGTCCGCCTGCCTGCAGATCGACACCGCGAAGGAGTACTCCAAGAGGGCTTTCGCGTCACCCGCCAGTGGCCAGTGGATCGCCCTGGACGACCACAACAGCCTGGCGATGCCCGGCAGCTTCAAGAAGGCCACGAAGCCGGGCGAGGCGGACCACCGCAACGGGCTGTGGCTGGCGGCGGGCCAGGGCTTCCTGCTGCGGCTCGAGCAGTAGACCGCGCCCCCGTGGGGGAAAGCGCGCTGCCGATTGTGGGGACATCCCTTCCGGGGCCGGGCCAGCACCTGTGGGGTGCCTGGGCCTGGCGCCCGCGACACGAGGCAACCAGCCATGGCGACGCAGAGTGCGCCCTACGACAGATGGCTCTGGATCGAGTTGACCGGCTTCGACAACGAAGCCGCCGACTACGGCGTGCAGGCGTACCTGGACAAGGCCGCCTTCATTCCTGATGTGATCTCCCTGCTGCTGTTCAACCCCGACTTCGTGCACACGCATGACGGTGAGCCCACCGACCGCCTACTGCCATTCGATTGCTGCTCGTACGCGGGACACCCCCGTGGCTATGAGCGCGAGCGGCAGGGATGGACGCAGAAGCAACTCAAGGGCCTTATCGAGGAGCTTCACCGCTACGGTGTTGCCGTGTTCTTCGCCGTGTTCGACATGTTCGTCAGCGACGAGTGGATCGGCCAACACCCCGAGCTGTGGCACATGAGCCGTAGCGGCGCGCCCGTTGGCTCCGTGTGCCCGTGGAAGCGTCTCGCCGATGGCAACTACTACCAGGACTTCTTCGCTCGAAAGCTGGGTGAGGTGATCGGGGACTACGGCTTCGATGGCTTCCATCAGGCCGATGGATACTCACACCCACGCTTGCCGGTTTACGAGGGCGACTTCTCGGCCGATATCGTGGGGCAATTCGTCGATTCCACCGGGGTCTGTCTGCCGGAAGGACTCGGGCATGGCGGCGGGGATGAACCCGAGACTGTACAGAAGCGGGCCGAATGGATCTGGCGCCATGCGCGTCGCGACTGGATTGGCTTTTACGCCGAACGCATCAGCGCCTTCTGCAAGAAGGTGGCCGGTGCCGTGCACGCCGCGGGCGGCCGGGTGGTGCTCAACAGCTCCCTGACTCGCGACCCCTTCCAGGCTCTATACCGCTACGGCGTTGACTACCGGGGGCTCGCGGAGGCGGGCGTGGACGGCCTGGTCGTCGAGACGGTGGCGCCAGGGGTCTCTCTGGGTGCGGAATCAGGCGTCGAGGCCAATCCCCACTACGACTACCTTGCGATGCTGCTGCTTATCAAGGCCCGCGTGCCCGATCTTGAGCTCCACTGCCTGAACAACGCCCACGATGTCAGAGAGCAGTGGGACGTCCTGCGCCACGGCCCGGCCTTGCTCGAGCGCGAGATCTACTGCAACAGCAATCTGTATCTGCGGCGCGGCGCCGGCCTGGAGCGCTGCTCCCACGGCCCCGTGCTGTGTCTGTCTGACGGCATCCAGCGCCATGAATGGGCCTGGCTAAGGGAATGGTGGGATCGCGGGTTCACTACCGCCCCAAGGCGCCTCATCGGCGCCACCTTAGTGTGGTCGGACAGCGCCTTCGAGCGTGAGTTGGATGAGTTCATCGCCACGCGTCGTCCGGTAACCCACAAGCTGGTGTACGAGCTGATGGGCCACGGCGCCCCCGTGCATTGTGTGGCCCGCGTCGAGGACCTCACGGCCGTGGACGGGCCCTTGCTGGTCATCAACGCCGACCTGTTCACCGAGGGCGAGCGGCAGGCGGTGCTTGCCTACGATCGGGGGCCGGTGATCGCCATCGGCGGCCCGGCGGCCACTACCCGGGAGCCCAACACTGCCTTCACCGACGGGGACCTAGCCGATGCGCCAAGCTGCCGCGTTTACGGCACAGACGCCATGCACAAGGCAACCATTGAGCCCGAGGCCGCCCCACCTGCCCCCGAAGACCTCATGGCGATTGCTGAGCCACCCACCTTCTTGCGGGAGCTGTTCTTCCAGCATGTCTCCGAGAGCTTCCTGTCGGAGTGCGCGAAGGTCCTTGCCGATTGCGCGGGCGCCGCCAAGACGCTGCGCCGGCCGGATGTGATCAGGGTCCAGGCGCTGGAGTTGGATGACGGCACACTACGTCTGCTCATCGGCAATGACAGCCACTACTATGTCGTCACGAGCATCGATGTAGGCCGTGAGATCGACCGTGTGAGCGTAGTGACGCCCTTCCCGGGCACTCCGCCGACCTTTGAGGGCACGACGCTGGGGGTCAGAGCGCCGGGCAAGGGAATGGTGGTGCTGGACGTCGCCCTGAAGGGATAGGAAACGGCAACCGGGCTCCATGGCCGCAGGAGGAGACACCCCATGCACAAACAACGGCTTCTCTGGCTGCTGATGGTGGGTGCCATGTGGCCCCCGACCCTGTGTGCGGCCGGACTGACCCGCGACACCCGCATAGACCTCGACACAGATGCTCCCGACTTCCAGCAGTTTCTAACCCGCGGCTGGCACACCCCCGATTCGGGAGCCTGCTGGACGGGCAGGGATCGACAGGACGCCACCATCCGCATCTTTATCGAACCGGGATACGGCTATGACGTCCTGGTCCTGCCGGCCGTGGTACCCCGCGACAAGTTCGACGAGCCCTACAGCGTCCAGCTACTCATCAATGGGCAGGCGTTTAGAACCCTCACGGCCCAGGAAGCTTCCTCCCTCATCGAGATCACAGTGCCCACCGCGGCGTTGGATGCGCAGACCGTGGAAGTCGCCGTGCGAAGCCCGCTGTTCTGCCCCCTGGAGCGAGGAGAGAGCACAGACGGCCGCTGGCTGGGCATCAAGGTGCAGCGCGTCGAGATCCTGCCCTACAAAAGGGAGGCCTCACCGATGGCCCAGCGCGAGCGAGCAATAGGCATCCTGTGCGATCCCGACGTGCCCAAGATGGGCTACCCTTCAGACCCGCACTTCCTGGCCGAGCTCCTGCGCGAGGCCAATGTCTCCGTGCGACTGCTGTCGGCCGATGAGTTGTCTCAGGTGTCAGTCCTCGATCGTGAGCGCCTGGACCTGATTGTGCTTCCCTACGGCCCCGCCTTCCCCGCCGGGGCGCGCCGCGCGTTCCAGCGGTTCCTGCGCCGTGGCGGCGGCTTCATCTCCATGGGCGGCTACGCTCTGGACCATCTGTATGGCGCGGGCTTCGATGAAGACCTACTGGGCAATGCCCGGTTCGATGACGGACTGGCGGGATGGCGCGGTGTCGAAGGCGTGCCCGGCCTTGAGATGGCCTTCGACCCGCAGGTCGGTCGCACTGAGGCCGGCAGCGCGAAGCTGTCGGCCACAGCGCAGACGCCTGTCACGTGGTACGGACTGACGACACAACTGCCTGGGGTCGAGGCCGGAACAACGATAGCACTTGACGGCTACGTGCGGACCCGTGATCTCAAAGACGGCTTCGGCGCGTACGCCGCCATCAGCTACTATGACAGTGAAGGCCGGCGGATCACCTGGGGCGACAGTAACCGCGCCGGCGGGACCTCGCAATGGGTCCGAATCAGCACCCTTGTCAAGGCGCCACAGGGCGCGGAGCGCGCCATGGTCTCCCTGCTGCTGCACGGCCGGGGCACGGCCTGGTTCGATGATCTACAGGTCCGCACCGTGGCGCCCAGTCTGAACACCCGGGGCGGCCGCCCCGCCGACTTCCTGGAAGTTGAGCCCGACCAGATCAGCGTGTTCGACGCGGGCTACCCGCTGGAGCACGCGGTATCCGCCCGGCCCGCCCCGGGCCAAGACCTCCTACAGGAGGACTGCGCGCTGGATACGCCTCTCACCGGTATGGCCGCCGTGGGTATGACCGGCGAGCAATGGTACTGCACGAGCCCGGAGAAGTGCCGCTACGTCCCCCTGCTACAGACGCGGGACGCCTTCGGCCGCCCGCGCGGGCCGGCCGCCGCGCTCATGCTCAACTACCGCGGGCTGTACAAGGGCTCGGCGTGGGCCTTCTTCGGAGTGGACAACGTCGACCTGTTCTCCGCCGATCACCCGGGCATGTGCCGGGCCTTCGTCCGGCTGGTGCAAAGCCTGCGCGACCCGATTGTGCTGCACGAGACCCAAAGCGATGTGGCCTGCTACCGCCCCGGAGAGCCCGTGCGGCTCACCACTCACGTGAGCAACTTCGGCCGCCGGGACAGGCAGGTGACGGCTCAACTCACCGTCCGTGAGTATGAGACGTCACGCGTGGTATTCGCCCAGCAAGAGAAGGTCGCCCTGGCCCCCGGACAGTCCGAGACCGTCACGGCCCAATGGCAGCCCGAGGCGTTCGGGCAGGATATCTATCAGGTCGAGGCGGTGTTGGTGGAGGGCGGCGCCGAGGTGGATCGGGAGGACACCAATGGGTTCGTGATCTGGGACGAGGAAGTGCTCAAACGGGCCGACCGCCTGCAGTTGAGGGACAACTTCTTCCAGATCGACAATCGGCCGCTGTTCATGGTGGGGGCGCAGCAGTTTTGGGCCAGTCTGTCATTGCTCAACTGCTCCCCACTAACCATCGCCGCGGATTTCCGAGACATGCGCGACTACGGAGTGCGCCTGGCCCGTTCCTTCATGATGTGGCAATTGCGGGAGGACCACCAGGAACGCCGCTTCCGCGATATGATGGTGTACCTGGCCCACAAGTACGGAGTCGTCATGTACCACGAGGGCACCGGAGGGTTCCCACCCAAGTCGGATGATCTATCCACCGAACTGCAACGGGCCCGGTTCCTGGCAGAGCGCTACGGCGACCTACCCTTGTTCTGCGTCGACCACCGCAATGAGCCCAGCTTGCGACTGGCGGATTCGCCCCGCCAGAATGCTTGGCTCCAAAGGCTCACGGAGGCCAAGTACGGCGGCGAGCCACCCTATGGTGCGCCCAAGGTGGCCAACCTGTCCCCCGAGTGGGGCGACCTGCGCTCCTATGATACCGCGGTGATGGGGGCCGATGAGCTGGCACGCTGGTCCGCCGAGCTGTCCGGGCAGATGCGGGTGATCCACCCCGACCTGCCCATCTCTGTAGGCTTCCTGCAGGAGAACAACCACCCCTCGGCGATCAAGGACCCGCTATGGGCCAGCGAGGGGCTGGACTTCATGAACAGGCACTTCTACGGCCCTCTGAGGCGCTTCCCGCCCCAGTTCAAGGAAATCGACATGCGGTACCGGGGGATGCCGCCCTCCTCCGGCGAGTTCGGCTCACGGACACACCCCACCGGCGGCGGCAACTTCGAAAGCAAGGAAGAGCAGTTCAACCGCTACCTGTTCATTAGCCACTACGCCCTGGGGCTGGGCGGCGCCTTCGTATCAAACTGGCACTGGCGCGACCCATGGGAGAGCATCTTCTCCTACGGCATCTTCCGTCAGGACCACACGCCCAAGGACGTCGCCAAGGTGTACCGCCAGATCGGCCTGCTGCTTGCCTCCATCCGACCGGTCTACCGGCCACCGGCAGTCTACGTGCTGCTGCCGGACTACCACCGCCTGAGCTACCACCCCTTGAGTGAATCCCTGTACCGGTGCCTGGACGAGATGATGAACCAGCGCGTGGACTTCGGGGTGATCAACGAGCGCAACCTGGGCCGGCTGCCGGATAGCTGTCGCGCCCTCGTGTTCCCTCTTCCCTATCTGCCCGCCGAGGAGACCGTCGAGGCGCTGACGGCCTTTGTTAGCGGCGGTGGGACGCTATATGTGAGCGGCGACCTATCGTACGACGCACAAGACCTACAAAGGAGCCACCCGCGACGACTGCTGAGCCTGTGCGGCGTAGACAGCGAGGAGCCGGACCGATTGGGTCTGAAAGACCCCGGTGAGCGCACGGCCCAGATCCGCCCCACCGGAGCGCTTCCCGGCGCCCAACCCTATGCCGGCCGCAACCGACTTCGCCTCCATCTAGAAGGCGCGCAGAGCGTAGCCTTGGACCAGGACGGACAGCCCGTAACAGTGCTCAACAAACTGGGCGAGGGTAAGGTGCTCTTCACCGCCGACCCGGTCGAGGTCGATGCCGAGACACTGGCGCAGAGCGGGTTGTACCCGGCCTTCCTGCAGCTTGCGGGCATTGAGGGACACAAGCTGGCGCCCGACGACCCTGAGTTGCACTGCTTCGCGGTAGGAACGCAACGCGGCCAGGCCTATGTGCTATACAACCGCCATCAGGCCAGGGCCCATGAGCCCTTCCACATGGGCTTGCCCAAGCCGTTCACGCCCGATGATACCGTGCAGGTAAGCTTGCCCGAGGCCAAGCTCACCATGGCCTTGGCCCCCATGAAGCCGGGCTTTGCGCACATCTCGCGGCAGGGAGCGCTTCTGGCGGTGGAGTGCCAGGGCAAGGTGGAGCACCGCGGCGCCATGGTCATGGACACGGACACCCATGCCACGGTGATCGCGTTGGACGACAAGGACGTCCGTGAGTCCGAGCACCTGGCGGTCATCGGGCTGTATCCGGGCGAGGTTAGGCTGGGGAGCTCAGTCACGGGTCTGCAGGCCGAAGTGGGCGAGCTGCGCGATGGTCAATGGCAGGCCCTGGGTGGCGTACCACTGGAGCAAGGAGACGGGACTGTGGGACTGGCTGTGGACGAGGCCGTCGCCCTGGAGATCATCCTGGTGAGCTCCGACCTACCCCAGGCACGCCGCCGGCTCCAGGCTCTGGCGGGGTTCTGAGTGACCGGCCTCCGAGGCCCTGACGACAGGTTTGCGGGCGGCTATCGGTGGCTTTCAGGCGCGGCAGGATGCGCCAATGTGAAGAGGACCTCCGCCACCTGAACGTTCCGCGGGCTATTGGGGTAGCGCGGATCGTGTGAGGAGGTCATGGTCAGCCGCGCACGCATCACTCGGGTGGGCTGCTTCAGGGCTATGCGCAATGGCGCGGCGCCCATCTTGCCCTCGTAGACCACATCCCCGTTCAGGGACAGGGAGATGTCCTTAGGGCCGTAGGCCGGCCGGGGCATGAGGATGATCTCGTCGATCTGACTGTCCGCCGCGAAGGTGAACTCGAGCCACTCAGGCTGCTCGGGCGTGGGGCCGTGGCCGGGCTTTGATCCATCGCGGTTGGAGACCCAGAAGGTGGCCGGGTCACCGTCGCAGGCCAGCGCTTCGGGATGCTTCGCCGACCGTGTGCCGGCCGTCACGGCGCTGGGGCGGATGAGTTCCCGCTCCTGGACCGGCTCGGCCGCCAGTGCCATCTGCACGACCCGCCGCTTTCCCCGCGGGCTGACGAACTCGAGACTGACCCCATCCGGCCGCGTTGCCCACTCAAAGCCCCGGGCGACACGCCTCACTGTATCAGCGTCTGCATCGGGCAGCACAATGGCGTAGCGCGGCATCGAGGGCGACGCGGGGATGAAGTGCAGATGGTCCTCCGCCGCCCCCCGGCGGTTGTACCCTCCCGCGACCTGGTAGCCCAGGTTTCCTTCAGGCCCGGCGATGCACCCCAGGCGTCCCGAGACGCAGACCCACCGCCCCAGCGCCTCGATGCCCTCGCCGCACATCGCCTCTACACTCCGCGCGCCTTCCTGCCAGGTCAGCTCCCGCGCGCCTCCCGTGAGCGCATGGTTCTCGACGCCGATGGGGAAGGCGGCCGAAGGCAAGCCGCCCATCTGCAGCAGCAGGCGAGGCGCTTCGATGATCGCCACGCAGTCGCCAAAGGAACTCAGCTTCACGGTGCGGCTCTCGAGAGGGCCAAACTGCACCGTCAATAGCGCCTCAAACCCCTCTTGAGTGATGGCGATGCTCTTCGCCCGGGCGCTGGTCGGCCCACTGGAGGCGCCCCGTCCAATAAGCCCCGGATAGCGCGGTGTGGTGACGTAGGGGCTCTTCGGCCGGCCACTTGCCGACGGCGCCACGAGTGCCATGATGCGGGCGCCGTAGCTGAGGGAAATGAAGCCCTCAGGGCTGCGCTGAACGATAAGCTTCACGTCCGGCATGTGTTCCACCATTGGTCCGGGCGGCGTGGCAGGGCCTACCTGAGCGCCGCCCAGCAAATGCTGCCACCAAGCCAGAGCCACGCGACGTGCCATCACCGCCTCGCGGTAAAAGCCATTGGGCACACTGTCGCCGGTGAAGCGCCCATCCGGATTGACGCTCTGCCGGTGAGCCAGGTGGCCGACCAGCCTGCCCTCGGCCCACCGGGCCAAAGGGTCGCCGAAATGCGCCGTCAGCCACGCCAAGTACGGAACCTGACCATACCCGTGCAGGGCCCAGTCCAGCCCTGAGGGATAGGCCACTTCGCCGCTGTCCAGCAGCACGTTTGACAGCCGCCGCCACACCGGCAGGACATTGTGCTCGGCAAAGGGGGCAAGGGCCTCGGCGACCTGGGGATTCACCGCCTTCGCCATCAGCAACGAATCACCCATGGACATGCCCGAGACCATCTGGTAGGAGGGATGGAAGAAGCCGTGGTTCTCGCAGGTGAAGGAGGGGTGCAAGGTGGTCGTGGTTATCCACTCGCGCAGGGGATCGTCCGAGGTGTCGGCCACCGTGTAGGTGTTGACGAGGTAGCGCTTCGCGGCGGCGGCCCAGCCCTGTGCTCGGGGATCATCGGCCATCCATGCGGCAGCCAGTGATACAGCGTTGGAGTTCCAGCCATTCTCTTCGGCTTTTGAGTCGCCCCGCCAGCCCGATGCCGGCGGTATCTCGGCCAGCCGGTCGGCCTCGAATGCAACGACCTGCTTGCAGGCCTTCACAAGGGCCGGGGGCAACTCATCGGCGGCCATGGCGGCGGCGAAGCCCAAGGAGCCGGCCCATAGCGCGCTCTGCCAGCTTCCCCCCCATTGCTTGCCGTCCCGGCACTGGTGGTCACTTACACGGTGGGTCAGGGCCGCGTACCGCAGCCCCTTGCGCAGCCTGTCGATCAACTCGTGCTTCTCGCCGCGTCCACCCCGCAGGAGGGTAGCATATGACACGAGCACGCCGCAGGTCCCCCGGATCCCCCCATTGCCTCCACTGGCGCCGTCGCCGAAGTATCCGCTGTCGGGTGGTTGCGCGCTATCATGCCAGATGGTGCATGCGTACCCGTGGAACCGCTCCAGGCAGTCCAGATAATGGTTGGCGACCTCGGGGCTGTCCTGGGCGTGGCCCGGGCACAGGCAGGCCAATGTGATGATCAGCAAGAGGAAGCACCGCCTGGGGAGCATGGATCAGGTCACCATCCGCTTCGGGGTCGATGCGGCGCAACTTGCCCGGCGCAAGAGCATCCGCAAGGCCCCCTTGAGGCTGCACAGCATCTCTCACAGGGCCGCTCAGGCCCGGCGACTCGTCACAGACCCGGCCGCTGCTCGCATCCACGGCCGGGTCTGTACGCGCGATGCTCCACGCCGGCGCTACTTCTCCACCGGCACCACGATCCCGCGCATGATGATGTTCTGGCAGAAGGCGAACACCAGGAATGTCGGGATGGCCGCAATGAGCAGGGAGGCAAACACCACCCCTTGCCCGCTGCGCTGTTGCAGTTGGTACAGCCACGGCATAAGCGTCCACATGCGCTCGTCCTGGCAGATGAGCAGGGCCATCATGAAGTTGGAGTAGGCCGCGGTGAAGGCCTGCAGCGCAATGACGGCCAGGATAGGTTGGCTCAAGCGCACGGTGATCTGCCAGAAGATGCGGAACTCGCCGGCGCCGTCGAGTGCCGCGCTTTCATATAGCTCCTGCGGAAGGGAGTCAAAGAACCCCTTGAGCAGGAAGATCATGTACCCATTGGCCAGCCCCGGCAACACAAGGGCCCAGAATGTGTTCAGCAGGCTGAACTGGCGCAGCATGAGGAACACGGGAATCTGCGTCACCATGGGCGGGAAGGCCATGGTCAGCATCAGGAACAGCAGCACCTTGTATGACCATGGGGGCCTGTAGCGGCTTAGCGCGTACGCCGCCAGAGGGTTCACGATCAGCGCCGACAGGATCGCCAGGGCGCAGTAGATGACGGTATTCAGGATGCCCCGGCCATGACGCACAATGTAGTCGGCGACCGTGACGTAGTTGCGTCTGACGAACTCGCGCCGCAGAGGCTTAATGTTGGCTTTGAACGCCTCGCAGTGCCAGCCCGCCTGGGGTGGCAATATCCCCAGCCAGTCCGTCATGTCTGTGCCCAACTGCGCATTGGCCTTGGCGATGGTCCCATATTTGTCTTTGACGAAGTCGCGGAACATGAAGTCCAGGCTGTGGACCCGCATCATCTCGGTCGGGAGCATGTGCTGCTCTCCCGTGTCGGGGTCTTTCCAGCCCTGCAGGAAGGCGTCCCAGTCCGACAGAGCCAGCCCTTCTGTGGGCGGCTCGGCGAATATCTTGATGTCTCCGAAGGACGCGTAGTCCGTCTCGTAGTGGTTGTTCAGACCCTTGATGCTGCGGTACTTGCCCTCGAGGAAGCGCTGGTAGTAGGGCTCGGCCTCGGCATCGGCCCGTATCCACAACAGGTTGAGGATGGTCCTTACGAAGGTCTCCCAGTCCTCCCGCGTCTTATCGCCGTCGGTGGGTAGGCGCCGCGTGAGGTGGACCTCTGACCAGTCGGAGCAGTCGGTCTCGTGCTCGGCGTTGTAGGCCTCAATGTCGTCGGTATACTGCGACTTGAGGAAGGAGTTCTTGTAAAAGCCCTCGATGCAGAAGTAGGTCCGGTCCTCGACGGGCACCGTCTGCTTGAACTCCCGAAACGCCAGATCAAAGGGACCGCTGCCGGGCTTATTGCGGCGCAGCGTGTAGTCCTCGGGCAGCACCCAGAAGGCGTTCCAGTTGACGAATTCGGTGCCCAACTCCCGGTTCATGGCCTCGATGTCGTCGTCGTACCGCTCGATGAGCTGCGCCTTGAACTCCCGCAGCGCGCTGGGCAAGACTCCTCTGGACACAGGAGCACGGATGTAGCCCACAGCGTTGGTGTAGAAGGGTGGCTGTTCCTCCTCGAGGAAGCTCCGCCACTCGGCGACCAGCTTGGGGTAGGCCTCCGCGGGCATCTCCAAGGTCATGAAGGACGTCGCCGGGCTGTCGTAGGCCATGAGCATCTGCTCAAGGGACTCGTTGAACAGCCCCTCAATGTGCTTCTGGTACAACGCCTGCTCACTGACCAGGAACTTGGGGATCACCACGTTGTTGGGCAGGTCCACCGCGCTCTTGGTGCTCCCCGCCAGCATCAGCGCGAAGGGGTACAGCATCGTTATCGAGCCGACAATAAGCACCAGGTAGATGGCGTCGATCAGCAGGCGCGTCTTGGGGGTCTTTCTGTCGATCTTTGAGATGATGGGCATCGGCTATTCCTTATTCCCGGTCGTCCTGAATTCCAGGCGCGACAGGATTCTAAGCTGGTGGACTGTGAACCCGATGAGCATGAAGCCCAGAACCCAGGCCATCGCCGTCGCGGGCCCGAACTTCAGGAAGGTGAAGGCCTTGAACCAGATGTGCAGGCCTACCACCTCAGTGGCGGCTCCCCCACCGGTCATAACCAGGATGTTCCCTGTGGCCGTGTACCACGAGCCGATGAACACACCCACGAAGTTGATGATGATCAGCGGCCGTAGAATCGGGAACACCACGTGGATGATCTTGTCCATGAAGCCGCTGCCGTCGATCTCAGCCGCCTCGTAGTACTCGTCGGGGATTCCCTTGAGGGCCGCGAGGTAGATCAGGCAGCCCGGCCCCATGCCCGCCCAGACCATCGGGATGACACAGGACAGCATGGCGGTCTTCGAGTTGCTCAGCCAGCGGTACGGCTCAGGCGTCACATCGAACAGACGGAAGGGGATCTGAAGCAGGCTCTGCATGATGGTCTCGTCGGGCCTGAACAGGATCGGGCTTGCCATCGCTCCACAGGTGAACAGCAGCAGGAACCCCGCGAACACAAATCCCCCAGCCGCAAGGCGCATGTCGTGATAGAGCAGGCGCTGCGCGAACACGATCCCCAACACCAGCAAGGTGATCCCCGCCCCAACGAACACGATCGCGGGTATCTGCAGGATGACGGCGTTCAATGAGCCCCGCTCAGACGGCTCGTAGAACTGCTTCCACAGCAGGATCGTGACCAGTCCGGTGATCACCGCCGGCAGGTAGTAGATGGTCCGGAAAAGCAGCGTCGCCCGGGGTACCTCCTGCAGCAGGATCGCCAGGATGATGGGTGGCAGGAAGGTCAGCGTCATCACCAGGAAGCTGTAACGCACTGAGTTCCACACCGAGGCCCACCAGTAGTTGTTGAACAGCAGGTCCCCGAAGTTGTCCACGCCCACCCAGGCTGAGGCGCCCAGCAGGCGGTAGTCATAGAACGCCATCTTCGATCCCTTGAGCAGGGGTACGTACTGCCATAACAGCACAGTCGCCGCCGCCGGGATCAGCAGGATCATCGGCCAGGCGTATCTCGCCAGGTTGAGGCCCGCGTTCTTGGGCAAGTCTCCCGGGTCGGGGGTGAAGGCCTGCATGATCTTGCGGAAGACCACCACCATGGTGATGACGATGGCCAGCAACACGATGATGGCCGACGCCCGGCGCTTAAGCCGCTCAGCGGGCGAGATGATGCCGATCATCTCTTCGTTGGCCCGGGCGCAGCCATTCTTGAGCAGCCCGTGCAGCACATCCAGGCGTTCCTCAGGGTCCTTCGGCAGCTTGTCGCTGATGGCCATGTCCTCTGCCTGCTGGATCGGGAAGGTCATCAGGTCATACGCCACATTGCTGTTGCGGCCGTATGGCTCGGGCCGGCCGGTCTCGATGGCTATGTTGAAGGTGTCTGACCAGCCCTTGGGTGCGAGACGCTCGATCTCGGGATAGCCAAACATGCGCAGATACTTGGGGTTTACAAAGCGGCCCAGGCCGCCCTCGACCATGATGCGCGTCTTGATGCGCACCGCCTCTTCGCTTTCATAGAAGCGCATGTACTCCCAGGCTGCATCGCGCACCGCCGGGTCCTTGATCTCGCTGAACAGGGACATCATGCGGCTGTTGAGCTCGCCGCCCCTCTTGCCGGTGGGCCCCATCGGGACGGGCACCATCCCAGTGACCTCGGGGTTGATGGTGGCGAACACCTTCTCGTCGATGTACGACATCATCATCCCGATCTCGCCACGTTCCCACTTCTGGTAGGAATCCTCCGCGTCTTTGGATGAGTATCCCCGGCGGAGCTTGCCTTCCTTGTCGGTCCACTTCTCGGCACTCAGACGTGTGTAGAAGTCCAGAGCCTGTGCGGCTTCGCGGCTGTCGAACACACAGCGCCACTCGTCGGTCTCCTCGTTGTACTCCATCACCTCGCCGCCGGCCGACCACAAGAAGGTGATCCAGTACCAGCTCTCGTGCTTGCCACGCGCCAGCAGCATTCCCGCAACGCCCCGCGCCGGGTCGGTGATCTCTCGCGCCGCGGCCAGCATGTCGTCCCAGGTCCAGTCGACGGTCGGGTATGGGATACCCTTCTCGTCGAACAGGTCCTTGCGGTACAACAGCACCTTCCCCAAAGCGCCGCCGTAGGGCATTGCCCAGACATGCTTCAGTCCGTTGGGGCCCTTGCGCTTGATCACAGGCCACAGCTTGGGGTTGACCCGGAAGTCGATCTCCTCCTGGGTCATGCTGGTGAGGTAGTCGTCTTCCTTCTTGTCCAGGGGGTACAGGAAGCGATTCTGGATGTAGTTGTCTGAGCGGCGGAAGTTCAGGTACAGCACATCGGGGGCCATGCCGCCTGCGATGGCCAACAGGTCGGACTCCACGCCCTCGA
>Ga0272441_10003204_pt1 | contig 31563 bp, 34 predicted proteins | sample SSMProp6N_FD_193582 | JGI IMG/M metagenome (GOLD analysis project Ga0272441, IMG submission 193582) | Marine sediment archaeal communities from Little Sippewissett salt marsh, Falmouth, MA, United States - SSM-Prop-6N | ecosystem: Environmental > Aquatic > Marine > Wetlands > Sediment ... | reverse complement strand
CCCACCGTATCACCCCGAATCACACCAGGCAGGCATCTACCCAACAACGATTTATCCTCCCGAAGCCCCTCATCACGCGATCACATTGAAGATCAGCGAGGCACAAACACACTCATACAGACAATTCACCGACCACAACGAAAGGCTGGGCAAGACCTGGACCCCGTTCACCATGGCCACCAAGATGCTCGAAGAAGCGGGGGAAGTAGCGTCGGCCATCCTCGGCCTCGAAGGTATAAAACCCAGGGGCAACTACACAGAGACGACGCTGGGGCGAGAGCTGTCAGACCTCCTCTACAACGTGTTCATAATAGCGGAGACCTACCACATCGACCTCGAACACGCCTACAAGCAGACCATCGACAAATATGAGGAATACCTGTTCAAGCAGCAGACCGAACAAACAAACGCATAACAACCCAAAAAAGGCAAAAACAGCTAAAAAACACCAACCAGACCACCCCAAAACCGCTTATAGCAAGTAACCAACTATAAGGAACCCCGCCTACCCCGACAACGCCACCCCCAGCCGGTACGCCTCCTCAAGCTTCCCAGGCAACATCTCGACGGGGATCTCCCTCCCCGTCTCCGGATCATACGTCCGGCACACCAACGTATGAAGCTCCACATCAAAAAAAGGACAGATCCTCTCAAACATTGCCACAGCAGACTCACAGTGATGATTATACGAGAGGATCACCGCGAACACCTTCCCCCCGAACCCCCTCACCGCCAACGCCTCCATCCGGTCTTGCACCACCTTCAACTGAGCCGTCAAGTACCCCCAATACATGGGCGACGCCCACACCACCAGATCAGCCTCCCTGTACGCCCCGTATACCCCCGCCATGTCATCGTCAATAACACACTCATACGGCGGCACATTACAGCCCAAGCAGCCTTGGCACGGACGTATCTCCATGTCGTTCAGGTAGAAGTGAGTCACCCCGTGGACCCCCGACTCCGTCAGCCCCCGCAGGAAGTGCTCGACCAGGGTATCCGAGTTCCCACCCCGCCTGGGGCTCCCATGCAGCACAACGACCCTCATACACAAACCAGTACCGAGCCGCATAGATATCCGTTACCAAAGCCCGTTGCATACACTCCAGCACCAGTCCCACGCCCCAAGGATTTATCTTAACCCCCGCCCAGACACACCCATGAACCCCAAACAAGCCATAGCCAAACGCATCGACCAGCACAGAGAAGAGCTCACCCAAGTCAGCACCCGCATCCACAACGAGCCCGAGCTAGGCCACCAAGAACACAAAGCCAGCAGGCTCCTCACAGAACAACTCAAACACCACGGCTACGAGACCAGGCTCGGCGTCGCCGGCATGCCAACCGCGTTCACAGCCACCCTCAACGGACGCGGCCCAGGCCCCCACATAGGCATACTGGCCGAGTACGACGCCCTCCCAGCCATAGGCCACGCCTGCGGCCACAACCTCATAGCGACAGCCGCCCTCGGCGCAGCCATAGGACTCACCGCCGTCACCCCCGAGCTAGACGGCACCGTCACCGTGTACGGCACCCCAGCCGAGGAAGGCGTCGTCCAGAACGCCGGCGGCAAAGTAATCATGCTCGACACCATAGCCGAGGCCGACGCCGCCCTCATGATCCACCCCGGCCCAGAATGGGACGGCTACGGCACCACCAACGCCCGGGAGAGCTTCCTCGTCGAGTTCCACGGCAGAAGCAGCCACGCCGGCGCAGCCCCCGAGAAAGCCATAAACGCCCTCGAAGGCGTCCTACTCACGTTCCAAGGCATCAACGCCCTACGCCAACACATCGAGCCCGACGTACGAATCCACGGCATAATCAAACACGGAGGCGACAGCCCCAACACCATCCCCGACCACGCCAGCGCCCACCTCTACGTCAGAGCCCCCACCACCCCCAGACTCGAAGAAAACTACGCCAAGGTAAAGAACATAGTCAAGGGAGCAGAGCTCGCCACAGGAGCCCGGAGCAGCATCACCCAGGTTGCCAACACCTACGCCAACAGGCTCCCCAACAAGACCCTTAGCGACCTCTTCAGACAAAACATAGCCATCGAGGGCGTGGAGTACCCCGAGGAGACCGAGCCCAGGAGAAGCGGGGCCAGCACAGACTTCGGCAACGTCAGCCAGCTCATGCCCGCCCTCAGCGCCTACGTCAACATAGGCGACGTCGTCCTCCACAGCCCAGAAGGCGCGGAGATGACCGCCACCCCCAGGGCCCACGAAGCCACCCTCAAAGCCGCCAAGGCCCTCGCCTACACCGCCCACGACCTCATCACCAGGCCAGAGCTGCTAGAGAAAGCCAAGGAAGAGCACAAGGCGTGGCTGGAGAGACAGGCCGGCTCCTGATCTTCAGCTTGAATAAACGTGAAACACCGAGACGTAGCATCCACCTGGACGAGGCACACACCCCGGCCTAATGTACTTCGATCAACGAGATTTAAGAGCCACGGCACCCCACACATCCACATGCCCAGGTGCGTCATCTGCTGGAGAACCGAGCCTTGCAGAGGCAAAGGCTTCCCCTACTGCAAGGAAGAGAAATCCACGGAAGACGATGATCTCAGCGAAAAGGGTCAGTAGACGGTTATCGTCCTCGTGTTCTTGATGTACCTGCCCGCCTCAGGCGTACCCAGGGCGAGCCACTCCCTCTGAAACTTGAAGTACTTCTCGCTGCTCCCGTTGGTCTCGAAAAGGCACACCACGTCCTCGTGCACGCCCAGGGGCATGCCCCAGAAAAGCATCTTGACCCCGTACTGCGAGGCGATCTGGCTCCACGTAAGCGGCAGCTCCTTCCTCTCCTCCAGAGACAGCTGAAGGAACTCGGGCGTCATCTCGCAGAACACGATGTAGCGAACCATTTCCGTCAAATCATCCGCATTTCCTTATTAAATATATCGGATCAATACACGGCAAACCCTCCGTAAACACACCCCATATCACGACGTAAACCGGTTAACGTTCAGAACCCTCTTGAAACGTCGGGGCTGGTAGGTGATTTATACCCCGAGCCGCTCTTAATCTCGATGGACTTGTCTAGAAGCATCATCGAGCTGAGCAGCGACGAGAGGGACCACGCCCAGGCGCTCCACCGGGAGAGCATAGTCATCGACGCGAGCATCGTCGCGTTCATCAACTACGTCGGGGAGGACATCTGGATAGACGACGTCCTCAAGGGCGGGCTGACCGCCACCAACGCCACAGTCTGCATGGGAAGAGCCTTCAACGACGCCCTCACCGAGCTCGGTGGGTACCACGACTGGGCCGAGAAGAAGAAGGAAAAGGCCCTCATCGCGTTCAAGGCCGCGGACATCGAGAAGGCCAAGAGGGAGGGGAGACACGCCATCATCCTCGGCCCCCAGGACAGCAGCTTCCTTGAGGGAAACCTCCGCTTCCTCGAGGTGGCCCGTGACTGGGGCATCCGCATCATCCAGCTCACCTACAACACCAGGAACGAGGCCGGTGACGGCTGCACGGAGCGCTGCGACGCCGGCCTCAGCAACTACGGCGTCAGGCTCGTCGAGGAGATGAACAGGCAGGGCGTCCTCATCGACCTGAGCCACACCGGCGACACCAGCGTCATGGAGGCCATCGAGACGAGCACTGACCCCGTGAGCTTCACACACGTCATACCCCGGTCCTCGACCCCCAGGGAGATGGGGGGCTACGCCGCCTGGATGAGCAGCGGCCCCTACGGCGAGTTCCTAAGGTACTCTCAGCAGAGGGGGAAGACCGACGACGCCCTCCAGGCCTGCGCCGAGAAGGGCGGCGTCGTAGGCGTGACCCCGTACTTCGCCAAGAAGGCGGGGGACTCGACCCTCACCGACGACCTCATGGACCAGGTGGACGCCACCGTCGACCTCGTGGGCGCCGGCCACGTCGGGTTCGGCAGCGACCTAGACTTCAGGAACAGCGTCACGAGGGCGGCCCACATCTGGAAGCACCCGGACCGCATCGACGTCGACTACTTCACCCCAATGGACGCGTCGTGGGGCTACGGCTGGCTCGAACACATGCCCAACCTCACCATGGGCCTCGTGGCCCGCGGCTACTCCGACAAGGAGGTCAGAGGCATCCTGGGAGGCAACTTCATCAGGCTCTTCAAGAAAGCGTGGGGAGGCTAACCCTCCCGTAACTTTTTCCACGTCGTCACGGATATAAACAGGTGCAGTGCACACGCCGGAAATCAACCTGTAGTATTCACTATAGGTTCGATGGTGAACAGGTCGATCGCCCACCAGCTACTCGGCGACGAAGCAGACGAGGACGGGAGTTGGATCATAGTATACGACTTCATCGAACGCAAGCCGAACCCCAACTTCTGGGTGAACCTGAAACGGATAAGCGACTCACGCGGCGGCGGACTGATACAGTACAGCGTCTACCTGACGGAAAGCCATAGTGAAGTCCAGGCGGTCCAGAGACTAGTTAACCACTACGGAGGAGAATCGAGGATGTTCAGATGCGTCGATACCAACCTGTAGTATTCACTACATGTTCAACATGTAGTATTAGCTATAGGTTCAACTTGTAGTATTGACTACAGGTTGAACATGTAGTATTGACTACAAGTTGACCGATATGACTTATAGGAAGAACTCGGGTTCTTTCCGCTCGCTGTAATCGGTGGCGAGCCAAAGAGCCACCCGTTTCATCGCGGGGTCGTCCCAGTGCCGCGCATCCACGGGGCACTCCTTGACGCAGGCGCAGCACCTGGTGCATCTCTCGGCGACTGTCTCAACAGTCTTCCCGACAGTGACAGCCCCGGTGGGGCAGACCGCGGCGCATCTTCCGCACAATTCACACTTAGCTGCGTCGGTTACCGGCGACGTTTGCCTCCATTTCCTCCTCTGCCTGTAAGGCCTGTTGCCGGGTACCGCCAGCTCGGGTGCCTCTGTTAGTTTCTCCAGTTTCGCCTTAACCTCTTCGCCGAACCTGACGGCTTTCTCGATGTCGGCGGCGTCGGGTCTCCCTGTGGCTATGGGCGTCTCCGGGGCGTCGTAGCTGTGCTCTCCTATGAACGTCGCCCCGGCGACGGCGGTGAACCCCTGCTTTGAGGCCAAGTCCTTAAGCTCCAGCAGGGCGTCCTCGTAGGCCCTGTTCCCATAGACGACTACCAGTACGACAGGCGAGCCTTCGGCGTAGAGGCTCCTGAGCCGCCCGGCGGCCGTCGAGGGGACGCGTCCGCTATACACTGGGGCGGCGATGACGACTAGCTCGTCCGCATGGAAAACTTGTTTAGTAGAATCCGAGCCTGGAGGGGTGAGGTTTACGTGTTCGACGGGCTTCACGTCGATTCCCTCTGCGACGGCTTCAACAATCTTTCTGGACGTGCCCGTGGGGGAGTAGTAAACCAGTCTGAGGCCCTCTACGTTCACACAGTTGATGGGGCTATGGGCGCGTTTAAGGCATGCCCCGCCTGGAGGAGGGGTCGATGAGCCCTGTCTCATGGGATCAAACTTAATCTAGTGCATCCAACGTCTATGTATGAGCGATCAGCTTTTCCCGCCCTACACCAACCCCGGGGCGGACACGTACAGACAAAGGATCCTACCCCTCCGCGAGCGCATGGAGATATACAACGGGTGGCTGCGGAAGCGGCTTGAGAATCTGCTGCCGAGACTCATGGACGAGTGCGGCATAGAGATGTGGCTCGTAGTAGCCCGCGAATACAACGAGGATCCCGTCATCATGAGCCTGCTGCCGATGCCAAACCTCTACGCCAGGCGCCGCACCATCCTAGTGCTCCACAGGCGGCCAGACAAGGTGGACAGGCTAGCCGTCTACCGGTACGGGTTCGGCGACTTCTACAAGGGCGTCTGGGACCCCGAGGAAGAGGGGCAGCACCAGTGCTTGGCCCGCCTCATAAGGGTGCGGAACCCCAAGAACATAGGCATCGACGTGGGCGGCACCTGGGCCTTCGGCGACGGCCTCACCCACGGCGAGTACACGCTCCTGGTGGACGCCCTCGGCGACCTGAGTGAACGCCTAGTCTCCGCCGAACCACTCTGCATACGGTGGCTAGAGACCCGCATACCGGAGGAGCTTGAGACCTACCCGACGCTGGTGGAGCTCACCCACGCCATAATACAGGAGGCTTTCAGCAGCAGGGTGATAACGCCGGGGGTAACCACCAGCGAGGACGTCCAGTGGTGGATACGGCAGAAGATGCTGGACCTGGGCCTGGAGATGTGGTTCCCCGCCACCGTGGATCTCCAGGGTCCCGGCGTCAAACACGACGACAAGGAGAAGCGCAAGACCATAATGCGGGGCGACCTCCTCCACTGCGACGTCGGGTTCTACTACCTGGGCCTCGCCACAGACGTGCAGCAGAACGCCTACGTGCTCAGGCACGGCGAGACGGACGCACCCCAAGGCCTCAAGGACGCCCTCGCGGACGCCAACAGGCTGCAGGACCTCCTCGCCGACGCCATGGAGACGGGGCGCACTGGCAACACGATACTCAAGATAGCGCTGGAAGCCGCCAAGAAGGCGGGCATCACCCCCAGCATATACACCCACCCCATAGGCGTCCATGGCCACGCCGCCGGCCCAACCATAGGCCTCTGGGACAGGCAGGACGGCGTCCCTGGCCGAGGGGACCATCCGCTGCACCCGGACACCTGCTACGCCATAGAGCTCAACGCCAAGCGTGAGGTGCCTGAGTGGGACGGCCAGGAGGTCCGGATGAGCCTGGAGCAGGATGCGTGGTGGACGGGTGAAGAGTTGGTGTTCATGGCGGGTCGCCAGAAACGGCTGCACCTGGTGAGCTGAGATGGTGGACGTAGAGGCGATAGGCGCCAAGGCGCTGGAGTACGACAAGTACAGCGGCTGCAGCCAGAGCGTCCTCCTCGCGCTGCAGGAGGCCTTCGACATAGGAGACCAGGAGAGCTTCAGGGCAGCCACGGTCCTCAGCGGAGGCGTGGCCCGGAGGGGGGAGACCTGCGGCGCCCTGCTGGGCGGCCTCATGGCCCTGGGGCTCGTCTATGGGCGGGACGACATCCGCGACACCCAAGCCTACAGGGACGCCATGAAGCCCGCCAACGAGATAATAGAGGAGTTCAAGGAGAGGCTCGGGGAGGAGTTCGGTTTCGACGAGCCGCTGGACTCGACCATCTGCCGCGAGATACAGAGGCGCATCTATGGGCGGAGCTTTGACCTTAACGACCCCGAGGACTACCCGCTGTTCATAGAGGCGGGAGGCCACGACGACGACGGCTGCCCCAAGACCTGCGGCGTCGCCGCCAAGGTGACCGCGGAGAAGCTCATGGAGCTGCTACGATAGAACCTTATTCTTTTCATAAATAACCGGGAGGGCTTCGGAACCTGTTTTTTTATCGCCCAAGGGCCCGGTTAATACGTTTATCGGTGGCCATATAATCTCGTCGGGCGTGTTTGTGGATACAATTTAATTTCGCCTTTCCATCATGAAACCTATGAAGCCCGGCGTCTTCGAAGCGCTCCACCCGAGGATACAGATGGGGCTGGAGACGCTGGGCATATCGGAGCCGACGCCGCCCCAGGAGAAGGCGATCAAACCCATACTCGCCGGGGAGAACGTGCTCCTCGTGGCCCCCACCGCCAGCGGGAAGACGGAGGCTGCGCTGCTGCCCGTTTTCGACATGTATCTGAGGTCGAAGCCGGAGAAGGGCATAGGCATCATCTACATCACCCCGCTCCGGGCGCTGAACAGGGACATCGAGAAGCGTATGATGTTCTGGGCGGACCACCTGGGCGTCGACGTCCAGGTGAGGCACGGCGACACCAGCCAGACGCAGAGGCGCAGGCAGAGCACCAAGCCCCCAGAGATGCTCATAACCACCCCCGAGACCCTGCAGGCCATACTGCCGACGAAGTCCATGAGGAGACACCTGAAGACAGTCAGGTGGATCATCGTAGACGAGATACACGACCTGGCGGCGAGCAAGCGGGGGGCCCAGCTCACCATAGGCATGGAGAGGCTGGAGCAAGCCGCCGGGCACAGTGTCCAGAGGATAGGGCTCAGCGCAACCGTCGGCAACCCGGATACCGTCGCCAGGTTCCTGGGCGGGGTCCACCACGTCACCACCGTCGAGGTGGAGGTGGACAAGAGCTACCTGTACAACGTAGAGTTCCCCGAGCCAGGCGACGAGGACTACGACCTGGCAGACGAGATAGACACATCACCCAAGGCGGCTTCGAGGCTCAACCGGATAAGGCGGCTGGTGGGGGACCACAACGGCACACTGATATTCGTGCAGGGCAGGGGCCAGGCCGAGGCCCTCGGCTACAAGCTGAAGACCCTGAGCAAGGGCGTGGAGGTGCACCACGGGAGCCTGAGCCGGGAGCAACGGCACAGGGTGGAGGACGAGTTCAAGGCCGGAGGGCTCAACGCCATCGTCTGCACCAGCACGCTGCAGCTGGGCATCGACGTGGGGGAGGTGGACCTCTGCATCCAGTACCTGAGCCCTCGGCAGGTCTCCACGCTGATGCAGAGGGTGGGGCGGTCGGGCCACAGGATAAGCCGTCTGAGCAGGGGAGTCACCATCCCGGCGTACGGCGAGGACGCGCTGGAGTGTGTGGTTACCAGCGAGATGGCGAGGCTTAAGCGGCTGGAGCCCACAATACTCCACTTGGAGCCCCTCGACGTGCTCACCCACCAGATAGCGGGGCTCACGCTGAGCCACCCGGAAGGCATCGACATAGCTGATCTGCACGAGCTGGTGACGAGGGCTTACCCGTTCAAGGATTTCAGCATGGAGGCGCTGATGGAGTTGACGGTGTTCTTGTCGAAGATAGGACTGGTTTTCATGGAGGGAAAAAAATTGAAGGGCCGCGGGAAGGCAAGAAGATACTACTACGAGAACCTGGGCATGATAAACGACGAGCGTAGGTATCCTTTCATCAACGCCGTTACGGACGAGATGGTGGGCACCGTGGGCGACGAGTTCTGGAGCCTACGGGCCCGCGTCGGCCTCAACGTCATACTCCGCGGCCGCGTCTGGCGGATACTCCAGATAGACGAGGAGAGGGGCGTGCTCCACGCGCTCCCCAGCACGGACCCTCTGGGCGCTCTCCCCGGCTGGGACGGCGAGCTCATACCCGTCTCGCGGGAGGTGGCCGAGGAGGGGGGACGGCTGCGGTTGAAGATACTTGAGGCGGCGCAGAGCGGCGGGCTGAGCGAGCTTGCGGATTCTCTGGACACGGACCTGAACAGCCTAGCCGAAGTCGCCGGGGAGGCGGAGGCCCACCTCAAGTCCGGGGTCCCCCTGCCTAGCCCCGGCAACCTGGTCCTAGAGGTCTATGACAGGTACATCGTCGTCCACAGCGTCCGAGGCGAGAACCTCAACAGGGCCCTTGGCGCCATACTGGACGCCGCGCTGAGCGAGATGGAGCTAATATACGGTTGGTGGAACGACGCCTACAGGATACTCGTCGAGGCACCGAACAGGCTCAACGAGGAGGAAACGAAGCGAGTCGAGAGGCTCGTCACGGGGCTGACGGAGGAGAAGGCGGAAAGGCTTCTCATGGAGTTCATGGAGGCCCGGTTCCCGTTCGGCTACAAGATGAAGTTCATCGCCGAACGGTTCGGCGTCCTCCCCAGAGGCAAGATCATGGGCCCCGACCGAGTCGAGAACCTCTACTACAGGTTCAAGGACACACCCATCTACAGAGAGACCCTGCGGGAGGCGTACCAGGAGAAGCTGGACCTCCCCGGCGTCAAGGAGATGATCAGGGGGATCGCGGACGGCGACATCTCTGTCCTTGTGAAGAAGGTGTCAGAGCCCAGCGCCCTTGCCCGCCACATACTGGAGAAGTACGCCGACGTGGAGGAGCTCATGGCCACGGACTCCACCATAGCGGACCAGCTCCAGTACATGAAGCAGAGCATCGAGGCGCGCAGCGTAAACCTAGCCTGCGTGGACTGCGGCGAGTGGCACACCCGGGTGAGGATCAGGGAGCTGGACCAGCACCCCCGGTGCGGCAGCTGCGGCAGCGGCCTCCTCGCCATGATGCGGCGCCACCAGAGCCCAGAACACTTCCAGGGGCTCCTCAGGCGCTGGAAGGAGGGGGAGGAGCTCTTCGGCGACGACATTGACGAGCTGGTCCACGGCAGGAAGACCGCGGACATGGTGCTCAGCTACGGCAGGAAGGCCATGGAGGCGCTCATGGTTTACGGCGTCGGCCCCGTCACCTCGTACCAGGTGCTAAGCAGGATGCACCGCAGCGACGAGGAGTTCTACAAGGACCTCCTCAAGGCTAAGATACAGTACATGAAGACGAGGCAGTACTGGGACGACAGATAGCTCAAATTTTAAACGAAGCAAACACACTCTGAGTCTATGACAACCCCACACGAGCAGGGACGCACGAGGGGCCGCGTCGAGAAGCCGGGGATCACGCACATACTGGGCGAGATCGAGAGGGCGGCCGGGTTCTTCAACCAGAGCCTCGAAGACTTCCTGAAGGTGGACAGAGACAACCTCAGACACATCCCTGACCGATATGTCGAGGAGTGTGACGGCATCGCCGAGGGCGCCGGCATACCCGAGGAGAAGGCGCTGGGCTTCAACTTCGGGAAAGGACCCAGAGGACTGTTCAGGGAGGGATGCACCGCCTTCGCCGTGCCGGGGAAGTGCTCGGCCGACGGCACCTCCATGCTGATGAAGAACCGGGACCTGGGGTACCGCCGCATCCACCCGCAGGTGCTGGCCTACAGCAGGCTCACCGGCTACAACGAGTTCCTCGGCGTTACCACGGCGGGAAACGCGTACTGGTACCAGGGCGTCAACGAGAAGGGCTTGGTGGCGTACAACACGGCCACCCTCTGCGGCAAGTACGAGGAAGGCATGCCCATCAACATCCTGGTGCGGAGGCTCCTCGAGGAGTGCGACACCGTAGACGAGGCGCTACACTTCATCGACGACAACAAGGTCTCAGCGTGCAGCAACCTGTTCCTCGGGGACCACGAGAGGATGGTCGTCGCGGAGCTGAAGAACGGGTTCCCCGTCCACGTGGATGAGGTGGAGGAGGCCGACGCACGCGCCAACCACTACCTGTACCATGACAACCCTCCCCTCGTGGACAGGGACACCATACTGCACAGGCAGTACACGCTCACACGGTACGAGCGGGCCAAGGAGATGCTGAAGACGGTGGACAGCGTCTCGGTGGACGACCTCGTCAGGTTCGGCAGGGACCACGCCAACGGGCCGGGAAGCTACAGCGTCTGCCGCCACAACGCCTACATCGGCACCGAGCTGGAGAAGCTCCTCAGCAGCAGCACCATAAGCAGCCAGATATTCAAGATAGGCGAAAAACTCGAGACCTGGGTGGCGCTGGGCCGACCCTGCCAGACCGAGTTCAAGCACCTAAGATGGGGAGACGAGGTGCCTGAGCCGATGGCGTCAGGCCAACACTGGCTCGGTAACCTGTCACAGGAATAGCTAGACGTCTAACGCGAAGTTCCTGTGGGCTATCCTCGCGCCGGCTGCCAGCGCCATGGCGATCTGTATCACCTCGGCGAGCTCCTCCTTGGAGGCCCCCGCCTCGACGGCGGCCTTCGCGTGGCCCTCGATGCAGTAGGGGCAACGGGTCATGTATGCGCAGGCCACGGCAACTAGCTCCTTGGTCTTCTTGTCCAGCTCGCCGGGAGCCATCACCCTGTCGTTCCAATCCTTGAAGGCCTTCAATGCCTCCTCGTCGAAGTACCCCATGGCCGCGGGGTCACGCGTCTTTGCGTAGTGGTAGTCCATGCCCCAAAGAGGCGTCGACCATCGATATAACGCGTTCGAGGTCTACCGGTGAAGCGTCTCAGTTATCACGTCGAGGGTGTTCTCCAATCCGTTGCCGAGATGCTCCTTGGAGTTTAAGTCATCCAGGACCCGCCTATACCGTCTACTCCCCACCATCCTATCCACCATGGCGACCAGGCTGTCCCGGTCTATGTCCCTCTGATGCATCGCCGTGGCGACGCCAAGCTCCATCGCCCTCTGGGCGTTGCCGTACTGCTCGGGGTGCCTTGGGACCGGGATTATGACGGCGGGCTTGCCGTAGCAGATGCTCTGCATTATGGTCTCGTGGCCGCCGCGGCTGATGACCAGGTCGCAGGCGTTCAGGTACTCGAACCTGTTCTCAAGCCAAGGTATCATGGTCAACGCCCCTTTTTCCATCGGGTCCGAGCCGCCGTTGGGGATTCCCATGGACATGAGCACCCGGTACCGGTCAGGAAAACTGGCGAAAATGGGCTTAAGCAGCCTGATGAGGGGCTCCCTCTCCGCGCGGGGGCCGCTTATCCCCGCGTATATCAGATGCTGCCCCTCCCCGACCCCCAGCCTCTCCCTGATCTCATGGGAGTTGGTGTTCTCCTCGGGCTTCTCCTGCAGTATGGAGCCCACCAGCTTGACCCGGGCCCCCACCCTCCTAGGTATCCTCAGGCTGTCGAGGCTGATCGTGTAGGGCTCTGGGAAGTCCGGGATCACTATGATGTCGCTGAGGGCCCACGTACGGCCGAGCATGGTGAGCACGGTCCCGTCCAAGACCCTGAAGAGGTTGGTGTCCTTCACCCTCGGCGCCCTTGGCAGGAACTGATTGAGGAGTAGGACCACGGGTATCTTGAGCAGCCTCGCCGCGATGATGCTGGAAACCCTTGAGTCGCTGAACACTATGTCGGCGTCGAACGCCATCATGCCCCTGATCTCGAACCCCACCTGGTTGAGCAGAGTCGGGAAAGCCGTGATTCCCTGCTCCACGGTGGAGGACTTGATGTCTATGCTTCCGGTGGGGTCGTTCTCCATCTGGATGGGTGGGGCGGATAAAACGGGGAACCCGTACTTGCGGACATAGTCCACGGCCTCGAGGTACGTGGAGAACAGGACTTCCCCACCCCTGCGGGCCACCTCCTCGGCTATGGAGACGCTTCTGCTTACGTGGCCGAAACCTATGCCGCATGGGCTGAAGTATACTCGGGAGCCCTCTATGCCGTCCACCTGTAACCTACCCTCAGTTTAACTCGTGCCTCGAAACCCTCCCTCTAGGGGAGTCCTCGGAGTATATGATGGCCTGGAACCTCTGCACCTCAGTGTCTTCCAGTAGCCATGAGTCGGGGGGCAGCCCCGCCTTGAAGCAGCACTGGGTGAGAAACTCCATGCTGTCCCAGCCCCAATCGACCGGGACCTGGGGCAGAAGGAGCCCCCTCCGGTAGCCACTGCTTATAATCAGGCCGTCGCGGCCCACCACGACCTCTCCAAGGATATCCTTAGGGTGATCCACTTTTATCGTTTCAGGCGGCGATAAGACGCTTACCTCTACGATGATGCTGTCCAACTCTTCCCTTGAAACCGGGGGGAACCTGGGGTCGTCGAAGGCCGCGTTCACCGCCGACTCCTTGACAGCGGTCAAGAGGTCCTTCACTGGGTACGGGTAACCGATACACCCCCTGAGCGTGTGCCCCGATCCCTCCAGCTTGTTGAGGGTGACGAAGACACCGCACCGGGTCTCGGTCACCTTGGGCGCGTCGCCTGTGTCCGGTTCACCGGTCAAACCTAGACGCGCCTCGATGACTGCCCTCACGAGGCGTACGATGTACGTTCCCTCAGCCTGAGTAAGGTCGAACATCTTACCGCACCTTTCTATATGAAACGAAAAGAATTTCTTATAAACGCTTGGAGCCAGGCACCCCGGAAAGCCTCTCAGCCTCCTCCAGGGTCGAGACGATCTGGTCCCAGTGGCTTCCCCTCCAGTAGACTCCGCCGCAGATGCCGCACACCCAGAACACGTCGAAGGCCTCCAGGGAAGCCTCCGGCACCCTGTCCTTCACCTGTTCCTTCTCTACCCGCGTCAGGGGGCCGTTGCACTTTGGGCAACGGGAGCACGAGGGGTCCAGTTCCAGCCCGAGAGCAGCCGCGAGGTCACCCAGCTGAGCCACGTCGTCCTCCCCGGCTACCAGAACGGCTTCTATACCCCTCTTCTTGGCTCTTAGGGCCAGCTCCCTGTCCCGGGTCAGAAGCACCCGTCCCGTCTTGGACGCCTCCTCCATGAGGGAGTCGTCGTCGGCTTCCCTCCTGTACTCCGTGTCGTAGCCGCTTATCCTCAGCCACCGGGCTAGGGAGCCGAGCATGCCGTCAACAAGGAAACGTGGCCTCATACACAATATACACGTTTATGGGTGGTTTTGGGCTTTGTCACTCCATGCGGCATTCCCCGCAGAGGAACTCGCCTTCCACGAACCTGAGGTTGTTGCTGTAACTCTCACACCGGTCGCAGTAACCGGTGATGGAGGGGCCCCTCGCGGAGGAGACGTTGTTGATCTCCTGCCGCTCCTTCACTATCTCCACTATGGTGGGCACGAGCCTGATGATGTTCCTGTCCGAGATAATGCCGACCAGCTGGCTCTTGTAAAGAACACCTAGTCGCCTGATGTTGAGCTTGTCCATAAGGCGCATCGCCTCCATGAGGGTCATATCCGGAGCCACCACGTGGAGTGGCGAAGACATCACCGACTTGGCGGTGACGTTGCCAGGGTCTCCGCCCTGTGAGACTACCCTCGTGACTATGTCCCTCTCCGTCACTATGCCCACTGGCTGCTCCTCCATGTTGGTGATTATTACTGCGCCTACTTTCTGGTCTTTCATCACCTTGGCTAGCTTCACTATGTCCGTGTTTTCGCTGACCGAGATGACGGGGCTCGACATGGCCTCCCTTACAAGCATGTTAGACGTTATCTCTAGACTCATCTGGTCCACTCACTTGAACATGCGTTGAATGGTATAAAAACATCATGAACCCACGGTACAGGGTCCACATATCACTCGTTCAGTATCTCGTAGATGGCCCCACACTCGTCGCAGCTGATGGTCTGGGAGATGCCGCTCATCATCTTGTCGGCGTGTATCCAGGCGCCGCACTCCCTGCACTTCAGGAGGTAGCCTTTGACACCGTCGCCACCGACGCTCTGGATGGTGACCTTCTGTGCCCTCGTGAGGTGGGTCTCCAGCGTTGGTCTCCGCAGCCCAAGCCGAGACGCCTTGAGCCTTATCGCGTTGGACGTCCTCCACGGGAACTCTAAAGTGATCTCGTCGAACGACATGGTGGAAGAGTATATTGACATCAGCTTCTCCACCTCGTCGTCTGTCCATACCCGGGTTCTAGCCATTACCAAATGCCTCTGATATCGAACGGTGTAGCGGGGATAAATAGGAGGGAAGCCCTTCCACGCCGGACCTTATCTCATCGACCTGGTCTGTGGCGCGGTGACCGCATGCGTCTAGGGCGTGTCCAGGCAAACCCGGACACTGGGTCATAAACCCTGAGCCGCTAGTGGGTTGGGCAGCGGGCTCAGACTCATCCCCCCGGGTGAACCCCCGCTACAGCATCAGATTGGCTGTATAGATTATAATATGGTTCTGTTGCACAGAATGTTTATGGTTGACCGTTTCCCGTGTGCGCCCTTAATATCTTTTTGACTCAAAAATGTTAATAATGTTACAGTGCTTCGCGACAACCATGAATTTATTCACGCGTAGAAAAAAAAGGCTTACAGCCTATAAAACTCTTAACACGAAACCTAAAAGCATCGTCATCCAGATGAGAGAGACGAAAAGAGACAACCACTCTCTTTGAAAACGAAAGGTTTAATGTCAATACCATTGACGATATGCTGAACCCAATGGACGTCCACTACATAGAGAAGCCAAGCCTGAGCAGGCCAACCATGATAGCGGCGTGGCCTGGGATGGGGTACCTCGCCAAGATTTCGGCTGACTACCTCAGACGAAGGCTCAAGGCTAAGCTGTTCGCCGAGATCACCTACTATCACAACGTGCTCATATACAACGACGGAAAGGCTGAGCTGGCGCCCCTGAAGCACAGGCTGTACGCCTGCCCGGAGAATGACCTCGTAATCTGTGTGGGTGACGCCCAGCCATCTATCCCCGAGGAGTCCATAAGGCTAGCCGAGGAGATAGCGGACATCGCCAAGAAGCTCGGGGTGGAGATGATCTACACCATGGCGGCCTACCCCAACGACATGTACGACGAGCCCCAGGTCTACGGCATATACACGGACGAATCCCTGAAGCCTGTTCTTATGAAGGCGGGCGTGACGCTAATCGAGTCTGAGGGTGCGGTGAACGGCCTCAACGGAGTCATGATAGGCGTGGCCAAGCTCAGGGGCATAGATGGGGTGTGCCTCATGGGAGACATCACCTACGCCAACGTCCCCCAGCACCTCTCTTCTAAGGCTGTGCTGGAGAAGCTCTCGGCTCTCCTGGAACTGGACATAGACACGGAGCAGCTTAGCGTTAGAGCGAAGAAGATCGACGCCTCCATTAAGCGGCGCCTCGACATCTACGAGGAGGAGGACGAGGCCGAGCTCCCAGAGGAGAAGAAGCTGGGGTACATCAGCTAACCCTATATAGAGGCTGACGGCAATATGAGTTATTCACGGGGAGAGCCACGCTGAGGGAGTCAGAACGGGTATACTGGATCAAGGCTGCTGCGGCACTAATCAACGGCGGCGTGTGCTTCTACCTGAACAATAAGCTTGGCCTCAATGGGCAAATCACCTTGATGACCGGGCTGACTCTCTACATCGCGCTATCCGAGGGGCTCGCAGTCGTCACCGATATAGAGCGCGACAGAACCCTCAAGATAGGCATCGGCGCATTCATTTTCCTGTGGATGCTCTCCTGGACCCTCCTGAACACCCTACACGTGCTGGAGCTAGTGGCCTAATTCTCCATGTTGTGCTTGTACTGCATGAGGTCAGACCAGGCGTCGAAGTAGCCGCTGTCCCAGCTGGTCCTTATGGTTGACGACGCGAAGTCCTTGAACTCCTTCCTGTAGACTTTTATGGTCTCAGGCGTGAAATCGTTCTTGTTGAGGAAGTCCCTCTCGTCCCCCGACCTGACTGAGAGCAGCAGCCCCTCCATGGCTTTCACGTAGCCCTCTTTGTACTCCTCTTCGCCGAAGCTGCAGTCCTTGACGGAGTCAAGCGACCTCTCGGCGTCGGTGAACCTCCTGTCAAGCAGGTATTCTATGAACTCGGCCACCGCCTTACGGGTGTTGCCTCTAACAGACAGCCCCTTCGTGTAGCTAGAAGTCTTCGTCACTCTCTATACCTCTCTCGGTTATCCTCATCGGGGCCTCGCCCTCCGGCAGCGCGGGGCTGGCGGTCAGCTTGGCTATCCGCACGTTGTTCCTTCCTTTTCGGAGGAATATCCTGCTGTGGCTCATGTGCCCCAGTATGTGTCCGCCCACGGGAGAGACCGCCTTGCTGAAGAATGAGTCTGGGCTCGCCATGACCTGGTTGGTTATCACGGCTGCGGTGTTGAAGGCCCTGCTAAGCCGCATTAATTTGTGAAGGTGTTTGTTGAGCTGCTGTTGTCGTGGCGCCAGCATCTCTCTACCCAGGTACTCGCTCCTGAAGTGGCTCATCACGCTGTCGATGATTATGAGCCTGATGTTGTTCTCTTTAATGACCTCGTCGGCGTTCTCCAGGAGCACCGTCTGGTGGTTCGAGGTATAGGCTTCTGCGTAGACAACCCCTTTCAAGGCGTCCTCCGGCTTCAGCCCGAACCTTGGAGCGATCTGCATGACCCTCTCAGGCCTGAAGGTTGCCTCGGTGTCTATGTAGAGGGCGCTGCCGTTAAGCCCGCCCTGGGCCTCTCCTAGCTGCACGGTGACGCACAGCTGGTGGCACATCTGGCTCTTCCCAGAACCGAACTCGCCGTAGAACTCTGTCAGGCTCTGGGTCTCGATGCCGCCGTTCAGCAGCCTGTCCATGCTTGAGCAGCCTGTGGTTAGCTTCCTAACGCTCTTCCTGAGCTCGACGAGCTCGTCCCCCCTGACGAAGGTGATGGCCATGCTCTTTCTGGCGGCGTCTATGACATTCTCGGCCATGGGCTCGCCTATACCGGCGGCGACAAGCTCTGCCACGGCCGCCGTTCCCAGGGACTCTACGGTCTTGAACCCTATCTCCTTCAGCTTGGCGACGGTCGCCGGCCCGATGCCCGGCAGATCCTCTAGGGTCTGGTACTTGGCCTTGTAGTACTCCAGTTCCTCGGACATCGCCACACCGCTCTGCGTTTCACTTAGATATCTCTGAAGGAGATTAAAAACTAAGCGAGGCTTCACTCCTCCTCTATTTCAAGGACCAGGGGCCCTTCGTAGCCGCACTCTGTGCACCTGTACATGTGCGGCAGTATGCCATAGCCCTCCTTCAGCTTCATCTTGTGGCCGCCGCATTTGGGGCAAAAGACGGGTCTTGGAGCCCTATGCCTTATCTTGAAGAGTTTATCTGATAGGCCTTTGAGCCCGGGCAAAACTATTGTACCTCGATGTTCTCGTCGGGGAACCCCATCTTGACCAGGGTGTTGTGCACCGTGTCCCTATGGTCCCCCATGAGTAGGACTTGTTCGTTCTTCGCTGTTCCGCCGCAGGCGCATTTGGTCTTCAGCTCAGAAGCTAGTTTGCTTAGGGATACGCTTCCAGAATCGATGCCGTCGATGACGGTCCATTTCTTCCCCCATTTGCGTGTCTCTAAACGAATTCTTATCCGCTGCTGCTCCTTACTCATCTCCTCGCATACGCAGAGGTCTTTCGGGAGTCCGCAGACGGGACAAATCTCCGCCATTATCAACACTTTATCGACTCGCTCAATGTAAAAACCTTTGCACTGGCGGCCATTCAGCGCCGCCTAGGTGTAGTTCTGGAGGAGGCTGAAAGCCTTGAGGGCGTCCTGGCTGTCCAGTATGATGATTGTGTTGGTGCTGCAGCTGATGAACTCGACGATGTTCACGTTCCTGCTGGCCAGTAGCTGGGTTATGAACGCCACGAACCCGGGGGTATTCTCGACGCGGGGCGGGCTGAGGAGTATCAGGGCTACGAGGTTGCTCTGAACCTTGACGGAGTCTTTGAGCTTTCCCTTCATTGTCGTCTGGTCCACGACGTAGACGTACTGGTCCGTGAGGTGTGCCGTCACTATGTGGGAGATGTCCAGCCTCACAGGGGATATCACGACGGCTATCTTGTCCTGCAGCCTCACCTTGGACTCCTTGAGGATGCTCTGCACGGCTTCTTCGCGGAGCTTCCTGTCTGAGGCTATCTCGTCCGAAACCCTGATGACGGCTGCCTTGACCGCCTCTATGCTTCCCTCACCCATCTCCTTCTGCAGCGTACGGGCGAGGGCGCTGTAGTTGACTATCTTCATGTTCAGGGCGTCGAGGAGGCTCGGCCTCATCTGGATGGTCTCTCGGACCAGCTGCGCGACGCTCTTTGTCCTATCTGAAGTCTCTATGGTCATGTTTGTAACACTTGTGTCGCAACGTATAAAAGGTTGCCTCCTACATGAATGCTTCATCCTAAAAGGAGCATAGTTGCAATGTCTAAAGACAAGGTCGTTCTAGCCTACTCGGGTGGCCTGGACACGTCCATGATGGTGAAGTGGCTCCAGATGGAGTACGGCATGGACGTCGTCACAGTCAACCTGGACGTGGGCCAGGGCAAGGAGCGTAAGGGCATAGAGGAGAAGGCCTGGAAGCTCGGGGTCATAAACCATTACACCTTCGACGCCAAGGAGGAGTTCGCCTTGAACTACCTCTTCCCGGCGATAAAGGCCAACGCCCTCTACATGGGGACGTACCCCGTGAGCAGCAGCCTGAGCAGGCCCCTCATCGCCAGCAAGGTGGTGGAGGTTGCTGAGATGGAGGACGCCCAGGCGGTGGCCCACGGATGCACCGGAAAGGGGAACGACCAGGTCAGGTTCGACCTCACCTTCAAGGCGCTGAACCCCAAGATGAAGGTCATCGCGCCAGTCAGGGAGTGGAAGTTCGACCGCCACAGCCAGATACAGTGGGCAAAGGACCACGGCGTGCCAGTGCCTGTAACGGCGGACAGCCCCTACAGCATAGACGAGAACCTCTGGGGCAGGAGCATCGAGGGCGGCATGCTGGAGCACCCAGATAAGATGGTCCCAGGCGACATATGGGACTGGACCGTGGACGTGGAGGACGCCCCCAACGAGCCTGACTACGTCAAGATAGGGTTCCACAAGGGGGTCCCCGTCAGCCTGGACGGCGTGGACTATAAACCGGTGGAGCTCATCCAGAAGCTCAAGCAGCTGGGCGGCAAACACGGGGTAGGCAGGATAGAGCACATGGAAGACCGCGTCGTAGGGCTGAAGACCCGTGAGACCTACGAGGTGCCGGCTGCAGAGGTGATCCTGAACGCCCACCAAGACCTGGAGAAGATGGTGTTGACGCGGCACCAGAAGATGTTCAAGCACCAGGTGGACCACATGTGGGCCACCGTCGTCTACCAGGGGCTCTGGGTCGACCCCTTCAAGCAAGACCTGGACGCCTTCATAGACAGCACCCAGGAGAACGTGACGGGCACGGTGACTATGAAGCTCTTCAAGGGGTCGGCGAAGCCGGTGAGCCGTGAGAGCCCGCTGAGCCTCTACGACTACAACCTGGCTAGCTTCGACATAAACACACACTACGACCAAGGCGACGCCGTGGGCTTCATCAACCTCTGGGGTCTCCCCAGCGTCTCCGCGTGGAACCTGAAGAGGAAGGTCACGGAGGAGGGCATCAAGGAGATGGGGAAGAAGGTGGTCCCCGTCCCAACCGGCGACTCATAGACATTTACTCCCCTTGGATTTTTATTTCATTACTGTTACACTTTTAGTAGGTAGCCCGGGGTAACGCTTTGTCACGAGAAGAGTCGCTGTTAGATGTTCTTGAGAAGGCGCTTCCCCTCCCACCGAGGATCATCGTCGGCTACAACAAGTTGGAGAGGGACTTCACCAGCGGCGATCTCGCCAGGGTCTGCGACATCAGCAGGAGCAGCGCCAAGTTCTACGTCAACAAGCTGGTGGATCTCCGACTCATAACCAAGGTGCCCCACAAGCGCATGTACCAGAAGTACGCCAACGCCAACAGGTTCAGCGACTGGATGAAGGACCTCATGAGGTTCGCGTTGGAGCCCCTGGAGACGGGCGCCCTGCAGCTGCCAGAGGAGCCTGAGGAGCCATGAGCCTAAGGGACCTGGCCGAGCCCAAGAAGAAGCCCAGGCAGCGGTACACTAGGCAGCTCACCCGCAGGGAGGTGCGCGCCATGAAGAAGCGTGGCTACGACGCGGAGAGGGAGCTTGTCCACATGCTACGGGACGAGGGGTATGATGCCATCAGGATCCCCGTCAGCGCCCCCAGCAGGGAGCCGCTTCCCGACGTCTTCGCGGTGAAGGACGACGCCATTCTGGCGGTGGAGGTGAAGGCACAGGTCCGGTACGCCTACTACAAGAAGGCCCAGGTGCAGAAGCTCTTCGAGTTCCTCCACATACACAGGATTTACCCCCGCCGGTACCCGGTGCTCGCCGCCAAGTTCAAGTACAAGGGGTGGTGGTTCGACGTCGCCGATAAGCTGGACGACTACACGCTGAAGATCGATCAGGGGCTCACATGGAACGAGCTGTTAGCCAAGCTGTCGAAGCCCATGCCCACTGTTTAAATAACCTCCCTCCTCATCAATCCACAGAATATTATAAGTGATGTTTATGGTGCAGGAGCTTGATTATACCCAGGCCAGAAGGAAGTGCCCCCCGGGGTTCATAGCCTGTGAGAGCACGTTAGACCTTGAGCCTTTAATCGAGATCATAGGCCAGGAACGGGCCGTTCAGGCCCTACGGTTTGGGCTGGACATCAAGGAGGAGGGCTTCAACGTGTACGTGGCGGGGATGCCTGGAACGGGTAAGAAGACCGCTATACTGACTTACCTTGAGCAGTTGGCCAAGGACATGCCCGTCCCCTCTGACTGGTGTTACGTCTGGAACTTCGAGGACGACGAGAAGCCTAACGCGTTGAGTCTGCCGAGCGGCATGGGGTCCCAGCTCAGTGACGACATGACCCGGTTCGTCGACGAGATGAGGAAGGCTATGGTCAACGCGTTCGAGAGCGAGGACTACGCCAACCGGCGGGAGGAGACCCTTAAGAAGTTCGAGGAAAGGAAGTCGGAGCTCATGAAGGAGCTCAACCAGAAGGCCATGGAGGCCGGGTTCGCGCTCCAGAGGAGCCAGATCGGGATGCTCATCGTCCCCGTCATCGACGGGCAGGCCATTAACGAGCAGCAGTTCTCCATTCTGCCGCAGAAGATCAGGGACGAGATAGCCGAGAACAGGGGCAAGCTACAGGAGGATCTGAGGAACGCCTTCAGGCAGATCAGGGAGGTAGACAGGGAGGCCGAGGCCGCCGTAGACGAGTTCAACAAGGAGGTGGCCAGCTACGCCATGGACCACATGCTACAGGGGCTAAGGGACAAGTACGGCGGCATCGAGGAGTGTGACGGCTACATCGACTCCGTCAGGGACGACATACTCGCGAACCTGGACCAGATTATCGGGTCACAGAAGGAGCCCGAGTCGCCTTTATCTTTCATGATGCGCCCGACCCCCGACCCCACGGAGAGGTACAAGGTCAACCTCATAGTGGATAACAGCAAGCTTGAGGGTGCGCCGGTGGTAATCGAGATGAACCCGACCCACAACCACCTTTTCGGCACCACGGAGAAGGAGGCCAGGTTCGGAGCCCTCATCACCAATTATACGATGATACGTGGTGGCAGCGCCCACGAAGCAAACGGTGGGTTCCTCGTCATCCCGGTCGAGGATCTGGCCCGCAACCCGGGGAGCTACGAGACGCTGAAGAGGACAATCGTCAACAAGAAGCTGGAGATAGAGGAGCTCGCCGAGAGGATGGGTTACGTTACCACGAGGAGCCTAAGGCCCGAGCCCATACCATTCGACGCCAAGGTCATCCTCACAGGGGACTCACGTATCTACTACATGCTTTACCAGCTGGACCCTGAGTTCAAGAAGATCTTCAAGGTGAAGGCCGAGTTCGACACCACCATGGACCGGGACGAGGAGAACGTCCAGCAGTACGCCAAGTTCATGTGCACCCTCTGCAACAAGGAGGGCCTCAAGCATCTCGACTCATCTGGCATCGCCGCCGTCGTCGAGTACAGCAGCAGGCTCGCGTCGGACCAGATGAAGCTCAGCACTCAGTTCGCCGAGGTCAGCGACATAATCAGGGAGGCCAACCACTATGCCCAGGAGAGCGGCAGCGACATCATCTCGGAGGACCATGTCAACAGAGCCGTGGAGGCCAAGGTGTACCGGAGCAACCTCATCGAGGAGAAGCTGGAGCAGATGATAGAGCGCGGCACCATCCTCGTCGACACGGACGGGGAGAAGGTGGGGCAAGTCAACGGCCTCGCCGTCATGGGTGCAGGGGACTACATGTTCGGGAAGCCCAGCAGGATCACGGCGAGCGTCGGTGTCGGCAAGGAGGGCATCATAGACATCGAGAGGCAGGCCGAGATGGGCGGCCCTACCCACACCAAGGGAGTCCACATACTGACGGGCTTCCTGACGAACCGCTACGCCAAGAAGCACCCCCTCAGCATCGCGGCCAGGCTCACCTTCGAGCAGAACTATAGCGGCGTCGACGGGGACAGCGCCTCGAGCACAGAGACCTACAGCCTGATGAGCATCCTTAGCGGCGTCCCGATAAAGCAGGGACTAGCCGTCACCGGCTCTGTGAACCAGAAGGGAGAGGTCCAGGCCATCGGCGGCGTCAACGAGAAGATCGAGGGCTTCTACGAGCTCTGCAAGTTCCGCGGGCTGGACGACAGCCAAGGCGTCGTCATCCCGGAGAGCAACGTAAAGAACCTCATGCTAAAGGAGGAAGTCGTGGAAGCCATCAAGGAAGGCAAGTTCCACATCTACCCGGTGAAGACCATCGACGAGGGCATAGAGGTGCTCACGGGAGTGCCGGCCGGAGAGCTAGGAGACGAAGGCACCTACCCGGAAGGCACCGTTAACTATCTGGCTCAGAGTAGGCTCGACGAGCTGGCCAAGATCTCCAAGGAGTACCTCCGGTAGCTAACCTTTTTTTACAGGCTATCCAATTCTTTTCAAGATCAGCCCCATGTCGGAGGATGTCTACGACGTCATAGTGGTGGGGGGAGGCCCGGCTGGGCTCACCGCCGCCCTTTACACGGCCCGCCACAACCTTGATACCGTAGTACTGGAGGGCCGGAATATAGGAGGCAGGGCGATGGATGCCCACTGGGTGGACAACTACCCCGGGTTCCCCGATGGCATCAGCGGAGAGGATCTCATGGAGAATATGATCCAGCAGGCGGTGAGGTTCGGCGTCGAGATCAGGAACGAGACCGTGGTTGGCCTGAGCGACCTGGGTGAGCTAAAGATGGTCACCACGAGGAAGGGTTTCTATCAGGCGAAGTCGGTGGTGGTCGCCACGGGGGTTAGCAGGAAGACGCTGAGCGTGCCCGGCGAGAACGAGTTCAAGGGCCGCGGCGTCAGCTACTGTGGCGTCTGTGACGGCCCGTTCTTCAGGGACAAGACGGTCGCCGTCGTCGGCGGAGGCCACGAGGCGGTCCATGATATAGAGATGCTTTCCGAGACGGCCGATAAGGTATACGCCATACCCGGCAAGAAGGGTTACAGCGAGGACTTCCCCGAGTTAGCCTATTTGAGGGAGAACCCGAAGGTCGAGTTCATCACCGGGGCCGACGTCAAGGAGATAGGCGGCTCCGACTTCGTCGAGTATGTGACGCTGGAGGGCTCGAATAAGGAGCGGCTGAGCCTGGACGGCGTGTTCATTATACTGGAGCACGTCTCAACCGCCGGCATACTGGGGGAGGCGGGGGTCAGCACGGACGAGGGGGGCTGCATCTTCGTTGACAGGGACATGGAGACCAATATCAAGGGGTTGTTCGCAGCCGGGGACTGCACCTGCGAGGGTATGCAGATAGTCACGGCTGCGGGGATGGGGGCCAAGGCGGCGCTCTCCGCCATGAAGTACGTCAAGTCCCTGAGGTAAGAGCATAATTTAGACCGTCTTTCGCCGGCCATGTGCGACGTGATCGATGACGTGGTATGGCTCTTCTTAGAAGAGGATGTGATTAGCGTCATGGAGCCCGGGTTCTCAGATACATTTTTGGGTGCGTAGACCCATATCGTCGGGACAAACATGGAAGATGTAATCAAATCCATACATGCGAGGGAGATTCTGGATAGCCGGGGCAACCCCACCGTTGAGGTCGAGGTCGTCACCGAGAACGGCTTCCTCGGCAGGGCGGCGATCCCCAGCGGGGCCTCCACCGGCATCTACGAGGCCGTTGAGCTGAGGGACGGTGGAAAACGGTACCACGGTAAGGGCGTGACCCGGGCGGTCGCGGCGGTGGAGGGAGAGATAGCGGGAAAGCTGGTCGGGCTCCCGGTGACGGAGCAGCGGAGACTCGACGAGGAGATGATCCGGTTGGACGGCACCGAGAACAAGGGCAGGCTCGGGGGAAACGCCATCCTCGGCGTCTCCGTGGCGTGCGCCAAGGCGGCCGCGTTGTCCAACGGGTTGAAGCTGTACGAGTACATAGACCCGGAGGCGAACCTGCTGCCCGTGCCTTTCTTCAACGTGATAAACGGCGGCAAGCACGCGGGCAACCAGCTGGACTTCCAGGAGTTCATGGTGGCCCCCACGGGCGCCGAGAGCTTCAGGGAGGCCCTGCGGATGGGCTCCGAGATATACCAGACCCTCAAGACCAAGCTACTCGAAGGTTACGGGAAGAACGCCATAAACGTGGGCGACGAGGGCGGGTTCAGTCCGCCCATGAAGAGCCCCGAGGAGGCGCTGGAAGCCGTCACCGCCTCGGCCGAGGAGCTGGGGTACGGCGGCGTGACCACGATGGCGATGGACGTGGCGGCTAGCAGCTTCTACGAGGACGGCGGATACAGCTACATGGGGAAGACCATATCCAGGGGCGAGCTCATCGACGTCTACAGGGAGCTGGTCTCCAAGTACCCCATATCCAGCATAGAGGACCCGCTGGAGGAGGAGGACTACGAGGGGTTCGCCGAGATGACCCGGGCGCTGCCCATACAGATCGTGGGGGACGACCTGTTCGTCACCAACGTGAAGCGGCTCAGGAGGGGCATAGAGATTGGGGCATGCAACAGCCTCCTCTGGAAGGTGAACCAGATCGGCAGCCTCACAGAAGCCAGGGACGCGGCGAGGCTCGCCATGGACAGCGGCTACACGGTCATGGCCAGCCACCGCAGCGGCGAGACCGAGGACCCGTTCGTCGCCGACCTCAGCGTCGGCATAGGGTGCGGCCAGATAAAATCCGGGGCGCCCTGCCGAGGCGAGAGGACCGCGAAGTACAACCAGCTTCTCCGCATCGAGGAGTGGCTGGGCGACGAGGCCCGGTACCCGACCGGCCTCTTCTCCTAACTCTTTTCATCTAAGAGCCCCGTCCACTGATATACCAGTACGTTGATCTGAACTTGAAGGATGTACGAGGCCACCCTTGAACAGCTGGCGTACCACACCCTGAAGAGGCACAGCCTCATCGACAGGGCGCCGTCAGCAGACGCGTACAGTGTCATCGGGAATGTGTGCGGCCTCAACGCCCAAGGCGCCCTCAACTACAACCTGAGCCTTTGGGCCAGGGTGGAGGGGCTGGATAATAGTTTCATCAGAGACTCGATCCGGGGGAAGACCTTGCTCAGGTCCTGGTTCATGAGGAACACCGTCCACACCATGACGACGGCTCAGGCGTTCGTCGCCCGCCCCGCGCTGCGGGGAAGCCTCTTGCAAGAGTGGAACAGGTGGACCGTCAGGACGGGCTCCAAGGAGAGCCCGGACTCGTGGAACGCCCACTACAAGCAGGTCCTCGCCGCGCTGGAGGAGGGGCCTCTGTCGTTGAGCGAGCTTCTCGACAGGTACAGCCCCGCGTCAGACAACCCGAGGCGGACACTGAGTAGAGTGGTGAGGGAGATGAGTCTGAAGGGGCTGGTGTGTAACGGCGAGCCCAGGGGGCCGTGGTACCACGACACGGAGCAGACCTATGCAGACGTGAAGCGGTGGGTGCCGGGTATGAAAGAGGCCGAGGAACCCGGGGCGCAGGAAGCCCTGATGATGAGCTACCTACGAGGGTACGGCCCGGCGAGGGTGCAGGATTATGCCTACTGGGCCGGTTCAAAGGTCTCGGCAGCGAGAAAGTTGCTGGGGAGAATAGAGTCCGGGTTAGCGGCGGTGGAGGTCCCTGGACATAAGGGTAAGCTGTACGTTCCCGTGGACACTCTCTCAGACTTGGAGCACACGGAGGCGGTTCCGGTGGTCCGGCTGCTACCCAAGTTCGACGCCCTCGTCATGGGGCACCGGGACAAGACAAGGTTCATGGACGAGTCCACGAGGAAACGCGTATTCTTGCCCACCGCCGAGGTCTCGGCGACGGTGCTCGTCGACGGCAGAGTGGAGGGCGTCTGGACTCTGAAGAAGGACGGAGACGAGTGGAGCCTCGGCGTCGATCCCTTCAAGAAGCTAGACGAGGAGCACATGAACCTACTTGGCAAAGAGATAGAGAGAATGAAGGAGTTCACTGTCTTCGATATAAGAGAAGTTGTCTCACAGGTTTAGCCCCTCTCCCCCTGAGTAGTTAGGTTTAAAGAGCCATCGAGGGTACCTGTCTCTGGTTCACGTGAGCGACGCCGAGCGGTTCCACGACCTCATGTTCGAGGTGAGCAACGAGGACCGCGTCAACATACTCAGGGAGCTGAGGAGGGAGCGCTCCACTTACAGCGACCTGTCAAGGAAGCTGGACATAACGACCCAAGAGGTGAGCCGCCACCTCTCAAGGCTCACGGAGAACGGCCTGACGACGAGGAGGACCGACGGACTCCTGGAGCTCACGCCCTACGGGGGGCTCGTGCTCAGGCAGCTCAACGCGGTCGAGTTCACGTCGAAGCACCGGGAATACTTAATCGATCACGTTTTGAACGGCCTGCCGGACGAGTTCGTCTCTAGGATGGGGGAGCTTAGGGGGTGCACGCTCAACCTCGACGTCATGGTCTCCATTCACAGGGTCCAGAAGATACTGAAGGAGGCCGAGGAGTACGTCTGGGACCTAAACCTCCCCTACATCGCGAGCGCCTTCCCCTACATAAAGGGCATCTTTGAGAGAGGGGTCGAGGGAAGGTTCCTCCACGGCGAGGAGATAGAGCTCCCGGAGGAGATGAGGGGTGAGAGGGAGCGCGTGTTCAGCGAAGGCGAGATCAGGGACCTCAAAGCTGCTGGGCTCTACAAGGAGAGGCTTATCGAGGCCGGGCTCATAATCTACATGTCCGAGAAGGAGCTCGCCCTCCTATGCTTCCCCGAATCCGATGGGAGGTTCGACTACATGGGCTTCACTTCGACCGATCGAGAGGCGTTGAAGTGGTGCAAAGACGTGTTCCTCCACTACTGGGATCAGGGAAAAGAAGTCAAGTAACGCCCCCACACCCATCTGACTGAAAGTAGCTCTTATCTCTAGGCTGTACCCTGATCAATGTATGAGCCTCAACTCCCAGGTAGCCACCATACTCTACGAGATCAGCGAGATACTCACAATCAAGGGGGACAGGTTCAGGAGCCGCGCCTACAGCATGGCCTCCCAGAGGGTCACGGCCCTCACCGAAGACATCAGAAACGTAGCAGAGCGAGGAGAGCTTGAGCAGATACCGGGCGTGGGAAAAAGCATAGCCATGACCATCGAGGAATTCCTTGACGCAGGCGAGTCCACAGTTCTTCAGGATCTCAGGGAGAGCCTCCCCCAGGGCGTCCCCGAGATGATCACGCTGGAGGGGGTGGGCCCCAAGATCGCCATGAGGCTCCACAAGGAGCTGGGCGTCGTGGGCATCAAGAGCCTCGAGGAGGCCGCTAAGCAGCACAGGATCAGGGAGCTCAAGGGGTTCGGGCCCAAGAAGGAGGAGAACATCCTCAAGGCCATCGAGGAGCGTCGGAGCCGCAGCACCAGGTTCCTGCTGGGTGAGGTGCTCCCCGTGATACAGGGGATGCTCACGTACATGAGGGACTGCGAGGCTGTGAGAAGGGTCGAGATCGCCGGCTCGGCGCGTAGACGCAAGGAGACCGTCGGAGACCTGGACGTGCTGGTCTCGTCCACGGAGCCTGAAAAAGTAACCACCCACTTCGTGTCCATGCCGCCCATCGAGAGGGTGCTGGCGCAAGGCCCCACCAAAAGCACCGTGGTGCTGGACAGCATGCTCCAAGTAGACCTCAGGGTGATACCGCCCGGGAGCTACGGCGCCGCCCTCCAGTACTTCACCGGCAGCAAGGAGCACAACGTGAAGCTGCGCACCATAGGCGTCAAGGCGGGGTTCAAGCTCAACGAGTACGGGCTGTTCAGGCGGGACAACGACGAGCTCGTCGCCGCCGAGGACGAGGCCCGGATCTACGAGGCCCTGGGGATGCGGTGGATCCCCCCGGAGCTCCGGGAGAACACCGGCGAGATAGAGGCCGCCATGGAGGACAGGCTGCCGGAGCTCGTTACCCTCGACGACGTACGGGGCGACCTCCACGCGCACACGGACTGGAGCGACGGCCACGCGTCCATAGAGGAGATGGCGGCAAAGGCCGCGGAGATGGGCCTCGAGTACATCGCCGTCACGGACCACACCAAGGCACTGGGAATAGCCAACGGCCTCGACGAGGAACGGCTCATCAAGCAGATGGATGAGGTTAGGCGTGTGGACGAGGAGAACCCGGAGATACGGGTGCTGGCGGGCACGGAGTGCGACATCCGCCGGGACGGGAGGCTGGACATATCGGACGACGTGCTCGCGGAGCTCGACTGGGTGGTGGCCGCCGTCCACAGCGGCTTCAAGATGGAGGAGCAGGCCATGACAAACAGGGTCATCGAGGCCATACAGAACGAGCACGTGGACACCTTGGCCCACCCCACGGGGCGGCTGATACAGCGGCGCAGCCCCTACGCGCTGGACCTTGACGCGGTTTTCGAGGCCGCCGCCGAGGAAGGCGTAATGATGGAGATAAACTGCTACCCCGAGAGGCTGGACCTGAGCGACGTCGACAGCAGGCGGGCCAAGGAACACGGCGTCAAGATGACGCTGGGTACCGACGCGCACATACCCTCCGAGCTGGAGTTCCTGCCCCTGGGGGTGGCCGTGGCCAGACGAGGCTGGCTGGAGGCCGCGGACGTCGCGAACACGCTGAGCGTAGACGAGCTTCTCAAGTCGTGAGTTGTTAGAGTTGGATGAGGTTCGCGCCCCACGTTAGGCCGCCGCCGAACCCGACGGTGACCACCAGGTCGCCTTTCTCGATCTTGCCCTGCTGCACCGCCTCGTGGAGGGCCACGGGTATGCTGGCCCCGGCCATGTTGCCGTACTTGTGGAGGTTCGTGTACGCGCGCTCCATGGGGAGGCCCAGCTTATCCATGCCCACCTTTATGATGTTGATGTTAGCTTGGTGGGGTATGATCATGTCCACGTCGTCCAGAGCGTAGCCGTACCTATCCAGTACGCCCCTGACCGCTTGGGGGAACGCATCTATGGCGAAGTTCCAGACCGCCCTGCCGTCCATGTGGAAGTAATGCTGGGCCTCGTCGATGAGCTCGTGGGTCATGGGTTTCCTGGTTCCCCCGGCTGGTATCTCTATGACGGAGGCGCCGCCGCCGTCGGCCCTGAGCCAGCTGCCTATGACGCCGCCTTCCTCGGCTTTCTGGAGAACCGCCGCCCCGGCGCCGTCCCCAAAGTAGACGCACGTGGTCCTGTCCCCCCAGTTGAGTATCCTGCTGTAAAGCTCGGCGGCGGCCACGAGCACGTTGTCTATGTGGGGGTCCGCCGCGTACCGGGCGCCTACGTCGAGGGCGTGGACGAAGCCGCTGCACACCGCCATCACGTCGAAGGCGCCGGCGTTCACGGCGCCCAGCTTGTGCTGGACTATGGCCGCCGTGCTGCTCATGTGCACGTCGGGGCTGCTCGTCGCGAGAACTATGAGGTTCAGGTCCTCGGGCTCGACGCCCGCCTCCCTCAGCGCAGGGGTGGCCGCCTTGACGGCGAGGTCGCTGGTGCAGTCGTCCTCGTCCGCGATCCTCCGCTCCCTGATGCCCGTCTTCGTGGTTATCCACTCGTCGCTGGTCTCCACTATCTGAGCCCAGTCGTCGTTGGTCATCACCTTCTGCGGCACGTAGCTGCCTAAACCCTTGATCCCTGCCCTCATGGCCCCTCACATCCCGCGTTGAAGCCCATGTCAAACGCTTTCAGGTTTACCTCGACGGTTCTGCTGGGCACCTTCTCGGCGATTATGCGTCGAAGCGTGTCCAGGCCGATGGGTATCCTGGTCTTGGCCGCCGTGAACCCTATCATCAGGCTGTTCAGGACCCTCATGTTGCCCAGCTTCTCGGTCAGGGCGTGGCCGTCCAGCCATATGCTCCTAGCCCCGCGTTCATCGAAGACCCTCTTCTGCTCCTCGATGCCGGGGTACCTCAGCATCCCGTTCTTAACGGTCACCGGGTAGACAGGGTTGCTGTTCACTATGGCCACGCCGTCGTGTTTGAGCATGTGCGCCCACCGGGACGCTTCCAGGGGCTCGAAGCCCAGGACGACGTCGGCCGTCCCCGAGTGGAGGATGGCGCTGTTAACCTCGTCCCCTATCTTTATCTGGCTGTGGACGCTGCCGCCCCGCTGGGCGAGGCCCGTCGCGTCG
>Ga0272441_10003202_pt1 | contig 31581 bp, 34 predicted proteins | sample SSMProp6N_FD_193582 | JGI IMG/M metagenome (GOLD analysis project Ga0272441, IMG submission 193582) | Marine sediment archaeal communities from Little Sippewissett salt marsh, Falmouth, MA, United States - SSM-Prop-6N | ecosystem: Environmental > Aquatic > Marine > Wetlands > Sediment ... | reverse complement strand
AACCTGTTGAGAAAAAGTTCAAAATCACGAGGTATTGTTTAGAGCAGCTATTAAAACATGATTTTCCAATTAATATTCAGACAAAATCTTCGATTGTCAATAGAGATATTGATCTTATATCAAAATTCTCCAATGCTGAAGTAATGGTAAGCATTGCAACACTTAATGACAATGAAAGACAACTTCTTGAACCATATTCATCATCTATTGAAGAAAGACTTGATATTCTGCGAAGTTATTCTAATGCTGGTGTAAGAGTAAGTGTTTTTTTTGGACCAATATATCCAACAATTAAAAATGAAGAGATAACAGAAATTTTAAAGATTTTTACAGATTGTGGGGTATCTGAAATAATGATCGATAAATTCCATTTTAGAACAGGTGTTATAGAAAGCATTAAATCTGCATTAACTAAAAATCCAGATCTTCTTGAAATCTTTTTAAAAAATATATTTAAAACTGATAAATTTCATTCGGAATTTAGAAAAAACATAAAAGGTTTTACAAGGAAAAACAAGATTAAGATTGTTGATGCATTTTAGTTAATGCAATATCAAGATTTTAGGATTACAATTTATTTGTCATCTTAAAAATGTTTGTTTTAGATTATAAAACAAATTGATATTCAACAATACATCTAATGATCCATATCCATCATATTTTACAATAGTTATTATAAATTTTTAAATTACAACAATTTTCATGCTATAGAATGCAGCGCCTTTTTTCTAGATGCAAAATATTTTTTCATATTAAAACTAGAAAAAACAATAAAAGTATTTCTTTAAAATTTATCTAATAACACAGTCAACCAAGTCAAGACACATGCGTGTTTCTAGTACATCGTGAACACGAATAATATTGGCCCCATTATATGCTGATAGGCAAGCTGCTGCTAAGCTTCCTTCCAGTCTTTTATTGATAGGAAGTGTTTCTTTTCCTCCACAAATATTACCAATAAATGTCTTTCGAGATGCGCCTATTAAAATAGGAAAACCGAGTGTTTTTAATTCAGAAAGATGCTGTATAATAAAGCAGTTATCCTCAATACCTTTTCCAGTTTTCTTACCGAAACCGATACCGGGATCAACAATTATGTTTTCCTCCTTAACATTATGATATATTGCAAATTCGGCCCTTTTCTTTAAAAATGACCTTATATCTTTTATGATGTCGTTGTATATTGGATTGATCTGCATATTTCTTGGATTTCCCTTCATATGCATTAGGCAGATAGGTACTTCATATTCTGCAACAATATTCACAAGAAGTTTATCCCCAATTAGAGAAGTTACATCATTCACCATGCATACACCTGCATCTAGTGCTTTTTCTGCAATTTTGGACTTATAGGTGTCAATGGAAATTGGAACATTCGTTTTTTTAACTAATTCTTCAATTACGGGTAATACGCGTTCCATTTCCTCATTAATTGTAATTGCCTTAGATCCTGGACGTGTAGACTCTCCACCAATATCAATGATATCCGCACCCTGTTTCTCCATTGACAAAGCATGTTCTGTAGCTTTTTCTAAAGAAAGATATTTTCCACCATCAGAAAATGAATTTGGTGTAACATTTAAAATACCCATAATAAGAGTTCTTTTATCAAGATTAAATGACTTTTTTCCAATCTTTAACACATTCATTTAATGTCCTTCAATAATAAAGAAAGATCCTTTGCAATATTTTTTAGCCTTGTATAATGTCTCTCAAGTTTCACAACAAGATTGTGTAATTGTTTTAGATTGCCTATGATTAGTATGTCGCCAGTATTTTTAATAAGTTCAAATGTATTTTTTGGTACAGCAACTTCTCCACCTATGGAAAGCATATCTTGTTTTATGATAATTGCATCCTGAAGAAATATATCTTCAAGTTTAATAACCTTAGAAATTGCTTTAGGAGCCATAATTCCAATACTTTTGGGATCGCTTCCTACTTTTTGAATTTCTTTTTCAATGTCTTTTAGAGATTTCACATCTATTATGTATGGTTTGTTGTTTTTCACAAAAAATGGAATACAGTTTTTCTATATCAACTATTTGCAGATAAGTCTATTTTTGTTTTTTTCTTGCCTTTTTAACTTTCAATGGTAAGTACAATATGTAAAACAAACAAAAAAACCAAATATTTGCTACAATTATGATAACATAATGATTCCAACCCTGAAAATAATGAACAAAGGCCATTATAGATGCTATTGCAATAGCAATAATAGCATAGATTGCCATTAGTTGTTTTTCGCTTCTTTTTTCAAACATTACATTTCACATAATAAACTAGATGTTAACATTTTTGGATTTTTCAAATATATTTCTACTAGCATTATAAACACAGTTTTATTAATCAATATCTGCCTGAGTAACAAGATAATCTCTAGCTTTACCTACAATAAAAAGAGATCCAGTAATACATATAATATCATTCTTTTCTGCAATTGATTTTGCATACTCTACCGCATCTATGATATTTTCCTTTACAATAACTTCCCTTTTTATGTTAAATTTAGCAATCATCTTTTTAAGATCAGATGGTTCGCAGTCGCGACTAATATTTGATTTTGTAGTAATGACAATGGATGCAATTGGAACGATTATTGATAACATTTGAGGGATATCTTTATCAGCAAGTATTCCTAAAATAACTATGAGTTTATTATAACGGAAATCATTTCTTATTGAATTGGCTAGTGATTCCATACCTGCTTTGTTATGCGCTCCATCTAGTAAAATGGTAGGCTCGTAACCAACAAATTCCATTCTGCCAGGATTAAACGCTTTTTCAAACCCATCTAAAATATCCGCGTCTGTTATATAGATACCTTTCATTTGGAGATTTTCTATTGCAGATATAGTAAGTGCAATATTTTCTCCTTGGTATTCTCCTAACATTTGAGTTCTGACTGAATAATCCTTTAGAATACCGTTAATAACAAAGTCTTGACTGATCTGATTGTGTTTTATCCTTTTCCATTTTTTATTATCTATCTTATAAATTGGTATATCACTTTTATTAGCAACCATCTCAATAATCTTTAAAGATTCTCCTTTTGCTGCGGTAACGAGAGGTATATTTTTTTTTATTAAGCCTGCTTTTTCTAATGCTATATCCTTAATATTTTTTCCAAGAATATTCTGGTGTTCCAACGAAACGTTAGTTATAATTAAAACTGTCGAATCAACAATATTCGTAGCGTCATAACGTCCTCCAAGGCCAACTTCAATAATGGCAAAATCGACTTTTTTACAACTAAAATAATAGAATGCTATTGCAGTTATGATTTCAAAAAAAGTGGGAGAATTGTTGTTTTTTATCATCATGCTTATAATTGGTTTAATCTTATTTACTATAGAAACTAACTCATCTTCTGAAATCCTATTCTTACCAATTGCTAAACGTTCTGATATATGTTGTAAATGTGGAGAAGTATAGACCCCAACTTTATATCCTGCACTTGTCAATATCGATTCTAAGAACATACAGACAGAACCTTTTCCATTTGTTCCGCCAACATGAATCACTCTATAGTCCTTATGAGGACATCCAAGTTGTTTTGAAATAAAACTAATCCGTTCCAAGCCAAGTTTTATACCAAACTTCTGAAAACTATAAAGCCATTTTAACGTATCATTAAAACTCATAAATTTCAATAATTAATATCCATCAGGATAAAGCACATCAGGTATTGTTTCATATTTATCATTCCATGAATCTCCGGGCAGAATTTTCACTATTCTACCCTCAATTTTCAATCTTCCTTCTGCAAAGAGTTGCAAGGTTCTTGGAAGTATCTGATGTTCAACATCAAGAATCCGGGATGCCAGTTTGTCTTTGTTATCTTCTGGAAGTACTTTAACAGCTGCTTGTAATATAATTGGACCATGATCCATTTCATAATCAATAAAATGGGTAGTGCAACCAGAAATTTTAACACCATAATCAAGAGCATCTCCTTGACCATTTACCCCTTTAAATGATGGTAATAAGGCTGGATGAATATTGATTAGTTTACTATACCATTTCTTAACAAAGGAGGGAGAAAGCATTCTCATATAACCTGCACCAACCACAAGATCCACATTATTATTATTAAGTATTATATCTATCTCTTCTTCATGTTTTTCCATTTTGATGCCATTCGGATTAACAAAAAATGTCTTTATTTTATGTTTCTTAGCTCTTTTAAGAGCAAAAGCATCTTTGTTATCGCTAATTACTGTCACAACATCTACATCAATTATACCTTTTTCAGATGCATCAATAATAGTTTGTAGATTCGTCCCCGTTCCAGATGCTAAAACACCGACTTTTATATTTTCCCCCATATAATCACACTTCCTTATTAGAGATAATTCTTTTATTTTATTTGTATTTTAAAGATCTCCCATCATATTATTAAGTAATGTATGCTCCCAACTATTTTTGTTTTTTTCCATATTTATCTATCGTTATTTTCTAAAACTATTTTTTCTGTTGAAAAATATCCTCTATTTCCTCCCTTGAGGAATTGGTTTTAAAACCAGTTTTAGAAAAATGTGTCTTGCTAACGTCATATCCTTTCTCATTTAGTTTTTCAATTATCCAGCTCAATCGAGGAGGAGATTTTTTCAATAAGGAGGCTAAATTGTCGGTTGTATAAAAAAACGGTGAAGCGTTTGCTTCATTTTCTAATAAATTTAAGAGATTTAAAAGTTCTCCTCTTGTATTAAACTTTTTCTTAAAAACGTATGAAATTATCTCATGTATAATCTTTTTATTTTCAATTTTTCCCATCCACAGTGGACCAATATTTGCAGGATCTATTCTCGATGAAAATAATTCTTTTGAAGTTACATATTTCATATTCTTGACAGATACATTAGCATGGTTAACACCTTTTTTTACTCTTATATATACTCTAAAATAATGGTCGGTTGAATGGCAAAGGAGCGGTTCAATTCCTTTATCATATTTTGCTGATTCTCTACATAAAAATCCGAGCAATATACGAAGTCCTGTTTCATGCATAACATGAGATTGATAAGGTTTTACGCCATATCGTCTTAGGCAAACTTTTGGATAAACTCCGCATAGAGTGGCAGTATCAGTTGCAGTACATGCAATGATTCCATTATTGTAAATACTCCTTATTGCAGAGTCAATAAAATAAACTGGAGAACCAAATGGATCAATGTCTATGTAATGAAATCTCATATCAGAGAGTAAAGTATTAAGATTTCTTTTTACAGCAAATACATTTTTCAATTTGCATTTATTAATATTTTGCTTTATCAAATCGTACGAGTCCTCGTCCCAATCATTAATGGTAACATCAAAATTCCCCTGTAACTCGTTAGCTAGTCTAATTCCACGTATCCCTGATGCTGCAAGCCCATCTAAAATATTAACATGCGTTTTACTATTATCAATAATCCATTGATTAAATAATATGGATAGATCTCTATTCAATTCCATAGATGGATTGTAAAAAGGTAACTTATCTTTTGAACCAGGACCTTTCTTAGAATTCTTCTTTTTAAAAACTAAAATTTCTGTTTCTCCTTCAGTTATTAATTCAATGCGTTGAAAAATACTCATAATTCAGAAAATAGGTGGTAATTTTTCTTTCATAATCTTTTCAATCTTATATGGAAGCAAATTCCTATTAACAGGAGTAACTTCCAAAATCCTGATGTCATCTCTCCTTCTAACATCCTGTAAAAGTGGTGTTCTTGATTTCTTATGTAGAGTTACAATTAATGGTTTATCTGAGTCCAAAGCTTCAATTACTGCTCCACAAAATCTTTCTGAAAGCATCTCCATTTTTCCAATTTCATCAATTATAATAATATGGATATTGTCGTCTGTAATCGCTTTTTCTATAGCAGGTACACCAATCTTCTCTAATACACTTTCATCTACTCCATACTTGCCTACTTTTTCTTTTGTATCAAAATCAATATGAGCAAAAACCCCTCTTTCATGAGTAAGCCAATCTTCTACGTAGAACCCAACACGTTCGTTTTTTTTCATGATAGGTTCTGTTATCATCCCTTCTAGTTTATATCCCGCTGTTTCAAGGAATTCTATTATTTTTAAGAGAGATCGTGTTTTCCCAACCATAGGCATACCAGTAATGCCAATCTTTGGTATATCATCCATATAGATAACATGTAATGTATTTTTTGTTTAGAAATGTTTTTATTGGTTTTTTGCTTGAAATAATAACCTTATGAAGATCATTTTAAGAATTATCTTCTTTTCAATAGATAAATTGGACCTATTAGTGTATATATAATAATCAACAAGAGCAGGAATTTCGGAAAAACCCCATTAAAATTTTTACCAATTATTATTGTAAAAATAATAAATATTGTTGCAGTAGCATTTATTTTTATAGTTGGTTTTGGAAATCGTACATTTGATATCATTGCAAAAGACATTAAAAAAATAACTGCAAATATATAAGTAAATTCAATGTTGAAATATGTAAGGATTATTATTATGATAGTACTTGCTGAAGCTGGAAGACCGATAAAAAAAGTTTTTTCTCTTTTTATGTGAAAGGAGGCAAGACGAATAATACTAAATGACAAAAAAACAATTAAAACGATAACAAGTAAACTATGCCAATAGATATTTTCTATAATCATAATATTTTTAACATAATTATTGTATACAAAAACTGAGGGAGCAATACCTAAAGAGATCATATCAGCCATTGCCTCCATATATTCCCCTAGATCACTATGTTTTGTTTTCCTTGCTATAATGCCATCAAGACCATCTGCAAGGATTGCCAATAAAATGAAGGAAAATGAAAGATATGTCTCACCTAACAAAATCATGACTACCGAAAGAAAACCAAGGATGGAATTAGATAGAGATATAACATCAGCAGTGGATAATAGATTAATCATTAATTTTTGCAATACTTTTCTCCCCTGCCCTGATTCTGTCTCCTAATTTAACGTTGATATATTCAATCTTTTTAGAGGGTAAGTAAATATCTACGCGAGATCCAAACCGTATTATTCCAATCTTTTCTCCTTTTTTCAACCTATCTCCCTTCTTAATGTATGGTACAATCCTACGTGCTAATGTCCCTGATATTTGGATAAGTTTTACTAGTCCAATGTCTGATTCAATTGTGATTATCACTCGTTCATTTCTTTCAGATTCTTTTTTAAAGGCTGGAAGATGAGATCCAAAGATATGAACAACATCTTTTATTAATCCGTCCAAAGGCATACGATTCACGTGGACATTATGCAAGTTCATAAATATAGAAATAATTGTACATTCTCCAATGTTGCTATCAATAGATTGACTTATATGCTGTATTCGTCCGTCAGCAGGAGCAACGATTCCTTTTCCGATATTTCTAATGGGATCTCTAAAAAATGTAATAAAAAATCCAGTAATCATAAACATAAGAATTGAAACCAACAGAAAAAAATCACCAATATTTTTTTGACAGTCGATATAAAAGGCTAAAAAAATGATACCAAAAGTAAAAGGAGTCAAAATCCATGAAATAGTGCCTTTAGCAATCATAATTTTGTTTTTTCTCCAACAATTTTTTTAAAGATTCTTTCTATAGGTCCATTTCTCTTATAGAGATATGTTAGATTAATTATTTGATCAAATATTTCTGGAATAATTTTGATTACAATAAATAATAAAATAACTAATGCAATAAGACTTCCACCTTTTCCAATTATATTATGTGCAATATTGAAGAAGTCATTGTCATATGTACCTACAAGATAGGTTATGCCTGCATTCCTTATGAGGTTTAAAAAGTATATCGGACTCACTGTTACTAACAAACCAAATATTTTTCTTTTTTTATTAACTTTTTTTAATGCCAAAATCATACCTATAAAAATAACCATTGATTGTACTGCGGTACAGGCAAATATTATTCTAATATGAGCAAGATTATAAGAAATATACCTTCCATCTACTGAAACATTTCCTGTAAAAATATTTAGAAGCCAGCCGCTTTGTCCAGCTACTATTTCAATAAGCCATATTGCTAATGGAGTAAGTTCAATAATTGAATATATCAATCCAGCGATTGCAGTTGCCCCTGCAATCCAATTTAAACATTCAACTTTTTCATTTCTTTTTAGAGATAGCCATTCATGATAAGCAACATAGAATAAAACATATATTCCAATTATGCATAGAAAGGCATTGACAAAATCTCCCTGTTCTGCAAAATATAAGGAGTTTATTTGTGTTGACCAGTAAAATGAAAACACTACCCACCCTGAAATTTTCAGTTTATTCGTTAATTTTTCCTTTTTTAAAAATGAACCTAGCCCAAGGAGAAATAAACCTATAAAAAGGGGAAGGGGAAGAATTATTTCTATTCCTTCTAAAAATGGATAAGAAAAAAACACAAGTCCAATTATTATAAATATTGTTGGAATTAAAATATATAACCATGCGAAAGCATCTTCTGAATTATTATATCTCACCATGCTATATTCATTTTCCCTTAATAATAAACTTCCTTAAGATTGTTATGATGCTAAAAGAAAAAGGGAAATAAATTTATTTATTATATTATCTATATCAATCCCAACATCTCAAATACTGTATTTAATCCGAAATTTGCCATTATAGTTTGGTCCCACATTATGCATATCAGTCCAACAAGACTTAGTAGGGTTAGAGGTACCCAATAAGTGTACACAATTTGATCTATTTTTAGACGAGCAACTGCAACTCGTATTAAAGTAACTGAAAATAAAATCACAAGAAAAACTTTCAATAGATAAAACACAATGTCAACAGCAAATGCAGGGTAGCTTCCAAAACCAAACAACGGTGATAGATTATATGGGAAAAATAGTGCAACTATAAGTGATGCCATGACTATTGTTTTAACTCCATCAGTTAAATAAAACATTGCTAGGTTTCTCCCAGAGTATTCAACAAGAATACCACCTGCAATCTCTGTTTCGGCTTCTGGTGAATCAAATGGTATTTTAGATAGTTCAGCAGGTGTTACTATTATAAGTGTAATTAACAATATAATAAAACCCATAAATCCTATAGGACCTGCACTGCTCCATATTGGTGCAGATGCTATGGATGATAATGCAAATACATTTGTCAGGCCCTCAAGACTTAGCTTCCATGCAATACTTATTATTATAATTGCCAACGGAAACTCATATGCTATCATTGTTGCCATTTCTCTTTGTGCACCGACAGTAGCGTAAGGAGATCCAGAAGCAAAACCACCTATTACCATTGCTAGAGAAGGAATAATCAGAAGGTATAGAATTAAAATTAAATCTCCCATGTTTGAGAGTAATGGAGGAAATCCTCCAAGAGGTAAATAAAGAAGAATTGAAATAGTTGCAACAAGTCCAATTAATGGAGCCAGATTAAATATCCATGGCACTGCGTTTTCAGGAACAATGTTTTCCTTATTAAGTAACTTTATCACATCTCGAAAAGGTTGTCTTATAGGGGGTCCAATTCTACCCTGCATATGGGCAGATAACTTACGGTCGATACCTTTATACAATAGTCCAAAGAACATTCCAAATAATGCAAGTCCTACTGTACCAATTATTATTATTAATGCTGTTTGAGATATTTCAATAAAATCCATTTACATCAACCCCACAAGTAAGAAAAGAACAGCCATAACTATTACAAACCAAAGAATGTAATCGCTAATGTTTCCCGTATGCATTTTATGCAGAATATCAAAAATCCATTTCAGAGATTCTGTGAAACCCCAAAAGAGGTTGCTACTTTTCACATGCATTTTCTCTTTTTCATACTCTGGATTTCCTGATAGAAATGATTTCACTTGTTCAGTTCCTTTTTTGTATTTTTTATTACCAAAACCTCTGAGAATATATGTTATTAGAAATGCCAATACTGCAACAATTATCCACACGATCGGATTCCAAAACCCGCTACCTGTTTGAAATGTTTCTAATAATGTTTCTAACATTGACATTTTAAATTCCTCCTGTGAATGTAGGAATAACTTCTCTTATATAATCGCCATAACTTACAAGTGCATTAACTGCAGGTTCAACTATATGGTTTATTATAAGTTCTGGGAAAAGCCCAAATAATATTATGATTGATGCAATAATGCCCATGGCTATTAGCATACTTTTTGGTACTTCTTTCACTTCTTTGAATTTTGGTATACTTGGTCCCAAGAATGCAGAGTGTAATACTTTTACAAAAACGGCAAGAAGCATTATACTTGATAGAATAGCAACAATTGATAGTATAGGATTAAGCTGGAAAGTTGATTCATAGATTAGAAGTTTAGAGGCAAATCCATTCATAGGTGGAATACCTGATACTGCAAAAAGGCCTATAATGAAAAATACAGTTGTATATTTCATATTTCGTGCAAGTCCTCCTAATTTATCCAGTGAGGTTTCCCTTGTTGCATAATATATTGCTCCAGCAACAAGGAACAATAATCCAATGTCTAATGCATCATTGATTATATGGAAAACACCTCCACTCATAGCAGGTAATCCAATTGCAGCCATCATTTCAGCATTCTCTAAGACCGTAAGCCCTGCACCAATACCAAGGAACATAAAACCTATTTCTGCCACTGCGCTAAATGCTATTAGTCGTTTAAAATCAGATTGTATTAGTGCCATAGCAACGCCGAGTAGCATTGTAATAATGCCTAATAATACTATGATCCATCCTATAGAGGCAGGAGAAAGATTTATGGTATTTCCATAAAGGGTAAAGCATACTCTAAAAACACCATATAGGCTTGCCTGCGTTGCACACACTAAAACAATAGTCACAGATGCAGGAGCTTTGCTATATGCATCTGGAAGCCACATATGCATTGGTACAATTCCTGCCTTCATTGCAAAAGCAACTATAAGTAAAACAAGTGCAATTTTATCTAAAAATGAGAACTGTATCGCATTTGCAAGTGTTGCAATATTCAAGGCATTATATTGTCCGTAAAGCAAGGCGATTGCGAATAGAATGAAGAGGGCACTTATAGTACTTATAACAATATATTTAAAACCTGCTTCTACTGATTTTCCTTTATTAGTCCAAAAAGCAATCAATGCACAGGAAGCAATGGAGGTTATTTCCAGAAATACAAATAAGTTAAACATATCTCCCGTAAGCACCATGCCAAACATACCTGCAGTCATCAAAAGAATTAAAGTATAAAATTTATCAAGGCCTGTGTTTTCTTGCATAAAAGCCCATGAATAGATTACCGCAACAAGCGCCAATATTGCTCCAATAATTGACATGAAAGCACTCAGTGCGTCTACTTCGAATAGAATTCTTATTATTGGAAGTGCTAGATCTTTTGAGCCGAAAACATAAGTATGGATATTACCTGTAAAAACATCATTAGCAAGTAAAAGTACAATTGATGTTGTCAAACCAAGAATTAGTATAACAAAAATATTTCTTGCTTTATTGTTAATTCTGCTAATTAGAGGTGTTAGAAATGCACCGAGTAGTGGAATTGCAACTATTAAAGCAGGGGAATGCATTAAAAGAAAATCAATTATATTCATTCTTCTTTACCCCCGATTTCTCTAGCATCTAACGTACCATAATGTCTATAAATATGAATAATAAGTGACAGCATTAAAGCAAGAACAGCAACACCAATAACAATGCTTGTTAGAGTTAATGCCTGAGGAACTGGAAAAGACATACCCTCTGGAACGATCGTTCCTGGTGGAAGACTGGTAAAGATGGGTGCTACACTGTTCTCCCTATATCCAAGTGTAATCAGAAATAGATTAACCCCACTCTCAATAAGAGTAATACCAATAACCATTTTAATTAAATTTCTTCTGAAAATAACTGTATATAATCCTATTAAAACTAAGGCAGTAACTGCAATGAAAGGAATATTGAAGATCATCTCTCTTCCTCCTTACTTCCACTAGCATAGGCCATTACTAGAACAATTGCAAATAAACCAGCAATCACCTTTAATCCAACCGCAAAATTCATCAAGGGTATTACTCCGCCGGTATTGATATTTGCAATAGTAGATCCGAAAGATGGGATGGTTCCAAACAAAAAGTCCGAACCTACTAAGAAATTATTGAAAAATACTGCACCAAAGCCAAGACCAAAAATTGCTAGAAGAATAAAACAGATAGCACCAATACTTTCAAAGATAGAAAGGTTCTTCTCTTTTATCTTATCAATGGTCCATATAGATCCATATGCAACAAGAATCATTGCACATCCAGATGCAACAACAGCTCCTCCTTGGAAACCACCACCTGGAGTAAGATGTCCATGAGATATTATATATAATCCGTAAATAATGATTAGAGGAAATGCAATACTTGAGATAGTTCTGACGATCTTAGACATTTCATTCATTTTTTAACCTCCTAAAAACCATAATAACACCTGCAACAGCGGTAAATAAAACAGTTGCTTCACCAAGCGTATCAAAACCTCTGTAATCAAATACAACTGATGTTACTCCATTATTTGTACCTGTTTCACTTTGAGCTCCTTTAATGATTTCATCATCCATATCTGCGTTTTCTGGAACACCAAATGGATGAATCATTAGGGCACTAAAAACAAAGAATACTGTAATGATTACAAAGAAAACTACGGCAGCAATATCTCTCTTTGACATTAAGTTTCATCCTCCATTCGTTTTGTAGCCTTTATTGCAATAATGAGAATAGCAGTTGTAAGACAAGCACCCACCCCTGCTTCAGCTATTGCAACATCTGGTGCTTGTAAGATATAAAATTCCAAGGATAACAGTAGACTCATGGCAGAAACTGCAATAGCAGCAGCTATCAGATCTTTAAGTAAAACAGCAAATATTGAAGCTATTACAATAAGTATAGGTAATATTATGTGAATTGCCTCAAGTATCATTTTTCCTCCTCCATTCTCTTTGTTTTTATTATATTTTTATTTTCATTATGTTTTAATGAATTAATTTGCAAACTATCAACAACAGCACCTACTGGTTTTACACCACTTTTATGTGCAGCACGGGCAATAGCATGGGCTCCAGTTGGATTTGTAAGTAATATTGCAACTAATGCACCAGCTGTATGGATTGCTAAAATCGAACCATTTGTACTGCCAAGATACCACATTTTTAATCCCAAAATTATAACAGATCCAGTTATGAAAATCGAACCAAATGTGGTGCACTTAGTGCCAGCGTGAAGTCTTGTATATACATCAGGAAAACGAAGCAATCCAAATCCTCCAAGAATATTGAAAAAAACACCTATCGATAGAAGGATGTATATTAAAAAATCAAACCACATCTAAAAATCCCCTCCTTCTAAATATTTTGCAATAAACAATGTTGAAATAAACGAGAGCAGTGCATACACAATTGCAACATCAATATAGATAATCTCATTAAAAGCTGCTCCAAAAACAACCATTCCAACAATTACTATTGTATTGATTGTGTCTAAACCGACTATTCGATCTGGTGCAGTTGGCCCTTTAATAACTCTTATTATTGCCATTGCAATACTAATAAGAAGAGCAATTAATACAATAACATATTCATCGAAAAATTCCATCATTCTGCAATCCTCCTAATCCATTTGTCGAAGCTTCCACAGATATATTTACAATCGACAAAATCTCCCTTGAGAGTATCTTCTTTGACGTTTATCCAGTGTATATAAAGATCATTCGTTTCCTCATCGATGTCTACACTCAATGTTCCTGGAGTAAGAGTTATTGAATTTGCAAGCAAAGTTATTCCAAGATCCGTTTTTAAATTTGGTGAGATTTTCACTATACCTGGGTTTATTTTGCCTGTTATAACTCTGTAAGCTACGTCAAAGTTTGCTTTTGCCATACCAACAAAGAACGGTCCAATAACATATCCAACAAATATAAACCATCTAATAGGATTTAACATTCTAAAGTCTTTTTTTATAAAGACATTCCTCGTTACAAAACCGGCAATTAAAGACAGAATTAAACCTAATAAAATTTCTTCTATACTCCAAAGTCCTATTGTTCCACTACCTGTTGTAAGAATTAGATAGGTGATGAAACATAAGATAGTTGTAATAATAAATGCTATCATGGTATTTCTCCTTCCAATATCTTAAGTTATGTTCCAGTGTAATCTTGTAGCTTTTAAAAAGCTTATTGTTTTTATTCCTATTACACTCCTTTATTTGTTACATATAAAAATAAACAAGAATTTAACCTCAAAACTATTAAAAGTATTATGTTATAATGGTTGGAGGGGAATTATTGATGAATGTAAAACTTATAGGTTTTACACCAAATCCTGAGAAAATGCCAGCATTGGCTGCAAAACTAACGCATAGTAAAATAAAACCAGAAGATTTGGATAAAACATCTGATAAAGAATTGAAAGCAATACTCAAACATGTTTTGAATCTAGGACATAATAGTATAATTGAACATGCAAGTTTTACTTTTGCAATAAGCGATGTAAGTAGATCTCTAACACATCAATTGGTAAGACATCGTATAGCAAGTTATTCACAACAAAGTCAACGTTATGTTAATATTAATATTCCTAATTATTTAATACCCCCTAAAATTGCTAAAAACAAAGAAATTAAAAAGGCCTATGAATTAACTATGAAAAATATCTGGAAACAATACAATAAACTTATTGAGTTGGGTATTCCTGCTGAGGATTCACGTTATATTCTTCCAAATGCTACGTGTACCAACATTATTGTGACTATGAACGCTCGATCTTTACTAAATTTTTTTGAACTCAGGTGTTGTCTTCATGCCCAATGGGAGATTAGAAAACTTGCAAATCTTATGCTAAATGAAGTTAAAAAGAAGGCCCCAATAATTTTTAGAAAAGCTGGACCGGCATGTAAAAATAAGGGTTTTTGCCCTGAAAATAAAAGTGAGTGTCCTCTTTACCCAAAGTGAAAAATGCATGAATCGACCATATGTAATTATTAATTGTGCAATGTCTGCAGATGGTAAAATCGCCCTTCCAAATAGAAAACAACTTAGAATTTCTTGTGATAAAGACATGGAAAGAATGTATAAATTACGTAATGAATTTGATGCAGTTCTTGTTGGAATAGGTTCTATACTTTCTGATAATCCGAAACTCACCGTCAAAGAAAAATATGTAAAAAATCCGTGTCAACCAATTCGAATAATTCTTGATTCAAAATGTAAAACTCCCGTGGATTCTTATGCGGTAAATCAGATAACAAAAACCTTAATTATCACCAAAAAAAGATGCGATAAAAATTTTGAGAATAATGTTGAAATTATTGAATGTCCAACAGATTTAGATGGACTTATTGATTTAGAAATAATGTTGGATATTCTTCATAAACGTGGAATCAAAACATTAATGATTGAAGGTGGAGGAACTGTAATATGGAGTTTTCTAAGAAAAGATTTGGTAGATGATTTATATGTCTATATCGCTCCAATAATAATTGGTGGTAAGATGACTCCTACAATGACTGATGGACTAGGTATAAAAAGTGAAGATGAATTAATATCTTTAAAAATTGTTGATATTAAGAGTTTAGGAGATGGTATTTTAATTCATTACAAGCGATTGTGAACAATATATTTAACATTTTTTTATTTCATTTTGGCCTTTTTAACTGATCTTATATGCATTTCGTCAATCTCTCGCTGTGTAAGAATGCCCTTATTTGCCAATTTCATCATGAAAAGGTTATTATGTTCAATAAGAAAACTTATTTCTTTAGTTTGCTTGATAATCATTTCGTTCAGCTTATTTAATTCACCTTCTCGCTTTCGCAAATAATCCAATGTTTTATCAATATTTTGTGTTTTTTGTTGTATGGTGGTCTCAATAATTTTTGTTATTTTATTTAATAGTTTTTCAATTTGGTTTTTTATTTGTTTTTCATTTTCCTTGTTTATATGGTTAACGGTCTGTTCTTTTATTTTTTCTATGTCTTTCAACTTTTTTAAAAGATCTTTAAAACCGCCAATCTGCTCATTTAAAAGCATAATTTTGGATTTCTCCATCGAAATCATCTGATTTATCTGTTTACACTTATCATTTAATTCAGCAATTTTTGTTTGTAAATAACCTTCTTTCATATTTCGATATCACCTGATAATCGTTATTTGAGAATAATTAAAACCTTATAAAATCATTTTTATTTACCAGTTTTCTAACATTAAAAATATATTTTATTTTCTAATCTAACTTAAAAATTTCATTGATAAAATAATATATCATTATGAAAAATGAAAAGAACTTCGTCTTTATTACAATCTAACAATATGAGATTTTTATGCGATCAAATGCTCGGCACACTTGCAAAATGGTTACGTCTTATGGGTTATAATACGTTTTATGCTAATAATGAGATGAAGGATAGTGAATTGTTGCAGATTGCCAAAAAAGAAAAACGAATAATTATAACAAGGGATAAGGAATTATTCATTAGAGGAAAAAAACAGAATTTAAAAGTAATTAAGATTAAATCAACAGATTTAGACATTCAATTAAAACATGTTTTAAATGATATCCGTATTAATAAAGAAGCGATTTTTTCCAGGTGTTCTCTATGCAATACTCTTATTAATAAAATTGATAAAGACGAGATCAAGAATAAGGTCCCAGAAAAGATCTATAAATATAAAAATTTATTCTGGTTCTGTCCAAAATGTGGTAAAATCTATTGGATGGGAAGTCATTATAATAAAATAATTACTAAAATAAATGAAATTAAAAACAATGTTTAAAAAATCTACAATATCATTTTAACCATTTGGGCATGAGGAACGCCTTTTATTCTTATAATACATTTTGGATCTACTAAATCCATTTTTATTGCACAATTTACTGTTTTTTCTCCAACAAGATTAGCAATAGTTGCATTCTCAAGATATTTTTTGAAAACTTCAACGTTTACCAATTTTCCACCATAGAATTCCCTGGTTACATCTATCTGGAATTTTCCATCAACAAATTTTTTCCCGATAAGATTTTCATCGCATGCACCGATAAGGACATCTTTACCCTGTTTGTAGATCTTTATACTTATCATTTTATGTTCCTTTTATCGATATCTATAAGTAGGTTACAATCATTTATATTTCTTTCGAAAAATATTGATAAAACACTCTTAAATTCATTGTCCATTTCACCCATACAAATAAACAAATAATTTAAGTCGTTTTTAGCCTGCTTCATAGAAATTTTTATATACTATGTGCTTACGCTCAGATTAAATACCTAATTATTTGTTTAACCGCAATTCTAAAAACCTACCTCTACATTCATTTATTCTAAAATACTGAATAGTATTTTTTTGTGGGATAGATGGATGAGATCAATAATTAATACATTCTCAGAACATGGTACATTCGTTCAACCTGAAACTTTAGAATACATTCTATCCAAGGACGATCCAAAAAAATTTGCCTCATTTTTAAAAAACAATCTAAAGGAATATCCTTTGGTTTTAACACTTGACCAAATAAAAAATATCGAACAAACTTCAGAAATTGAGAAAATTCCAATAATTCCTGAAGATACAATGGAAAAAAAGAAGATTCAAGGAAAGATGCTTACAAAATTGTTTGATATTGATTTAAAACCCGAAACCTCTATTGACGAAAACGAAATAAAATATGGTGAAATTAACAAAAAAGACGAAATAGAAATATTAAAACCCGAAACAAATGAAAAATCAATGCTTTTCTTAAAAGAAATTAAAAAAGTAAAGGGATGGAAACCAAAAGCTAGAGAATATGATGCCGAAATTAGAATAATTAAGGATGTAACTGGTAAAAGCACTTGTGAAGGAACTACAAAAGATTTTGTAAAATTATTTGTTGATAGGTATGATTTTTTAAGAAAATTATTGAGAAATCAGAGAAGAGAAATGGCAAATGTTATTCCTATAGATAGGATTAATAAAGGCGGGATTAAGGAAATTCAAATTGTTGGAATAGTTAGCGAGGTCAGAACAACTCAAAATGGTCATAAATTGATAGAAATCGAGGATGAGACTGGTTCTTTTACATCAATTTCCTTGAAAAGCAACCGTGAAACATTTCAGATGGCAAATGAGGTTGTTTTAGATGAAGTTGTGGGAATAATCGGTTATCTTAGTAAAAATGGTGATATTCTTGTTATACAAAACATCATTTTCCCAGATGTTAGCATTCAGAATGAGAGATATAAAACAAACGTACCAATTTGTGCTGCTTTTCTTTCTGATATTCATATTGGTAGCAAGGAGTTTATGGAAAAACAGTGGCAGGCATTTATAAGATGGATAAATGGAGAAATTGGGAACTCTAGGCAAAGTGATATTGCTAGTAAAATAAAATATTTAGTAATTCCAGGAGATGTAGTCGATGGTATTGGTATCTATCCTGATCAAGATAAAGAACTAGCAATAACAGATTTGTATAGCCAATATGAAGCATTGGCCGATCAACTACAACTCATCCCAGATCACATATCTATTATAATGCAACCTGGAAATCACGATGCAGTACGACCTGCAGAGCCACAACCAACATTTGATAAAGAGATACAGAATCTCTTTTCATCAAAAGATATTACTTTTATTGGGAATCCTTGTTACTTTTCTTTAAATAAAGTAGAGATATTATCATATCATGGGCAAAGTCTACTTGATTTTGCAACAAATATTCAACATCTGAAATATAATGAACCGGTTGAAATAATGAAAGTAATGCTAAAGAAACATCATCTTGCACCAAGCTATGGAGGATACACACCGCTTGCCCCTGAACATTCAGATTATATGGTGATAGATAAAGTACCTGATATATTTGTGACAGGTCATGTTCACTTGGCTATGATTGGTGAATATAGAGGAGTAACTATGATAAATGCTTCTTGTTGGCAGGCACAAACTTCTTACCAAAAAATGTTAAATTTCATTCCAGATCCAGCAAAACTACCCATTGCAAATCTTAAAACCGGAAATATTACGATGATGGATTTTAGTAAGAAATCGTTTTGATTTGTTAAATGATGAAATATTATATTTTGTAAAGTCAGAAAATTGGTAATGTATTTTTTACAGGAACGAATGTAATAATGTACGATTTGCAAAATATTTTAATATATTCATTACCATTATTATTAAAATCTAAAAGTGTAATTGATGTTCTTGATTAATGTTGTTATCATATAATACATAACTTTAAACCTCGTTTGTATATTATTAAATTGTTCATTTTAAGAGGCCTAACTATGGGTGGGGATATATCTAAAAATATTATTGCCAGCTCAGAAATGCATGCATATTTCAACGGATTACAAAAGGATATTGATGTCTGTTATTATATTGCAAATAAAGCACGGAAAAAAGGTCTCGATCCAGAACAAGAGGTTGAAATACCTCAAGCATTAGATATAGCCTCAAGGGTAGAAAAACTTGTAGGTCCAGAAGGTATTGCTCCAACAATTCGAAAAACAACAGAAAAAATCGGAAACAGAGAACTAGTATCCCTTGAAATTGCCAGGCAAATTGTTAGTGGAAATACATATAAATTTAACAAAATTGAAGATGCCTTGGATCAAGCTATTCGAACAGGGCTTGCTATTTTAACAGAAGGTGTATTGGTTGCTCCTCTTGAGGGGATTGTAGAAGTAAAACTAGGATTAAATAGAGATGGGACAAATTATGTTGATCTTTATTTCTCAGGGCCTATTAGGAGTGCTGGTGGGACAGGTCAAGCAATGAGCGTTCTAATTGCTGATGTTGTAAGAAGAGAACTAGGTATTGGAAAATATAAACCTACATCGGGGGAAATTGAAAGATACAAAGAAGAAATCCCTCTTTATAAAAGAGCACAACATCTCCAATATACTCCTTCAGTTAACGAAATACACAAGATAATCAAAAACTGTCAAATTTGTATAAATGGTGAGGGAACTGAAGATGTAGAAGTAACAGGATATAGGGATTTACCAAGGGTCGGAACAAACCGTCTTAGGGGTGGTGCATGTCTCGTGATAGCTGAAGGTTTATGTCTTAAGGCACCTAAACTCTTAAAGCACGTTAAAAAATTAAAACTTAAGGGATGGGATTTTCTAGATATTTTTGTCAATAAAAACAATGGTGAATATAAAGAAAAAACTGAAGAAATTCCTGCAATATTACCCTCTACAAAATATATTGGTGAGGTAATTGCTGGAAGACCCGTTTTTTCTCATCCTTCAAGAAAAGGTGGATTTAGACTGCGTTATGGTAGGGCACGAACAGCGGGTCTCGCTTCAACAGCCATTAACCCAGCATCAATGAATATACTTGATAGCTTTATTGCAGTTGGTACACAGATTAAGACGGAGAGACCTGGAAAAGGTACAATAGGCACACCATGTGACCAAATTGAAGGACCAATTATATTGATGCAAAACGGAGATTTAATTCAGGTTAATGATGCTAAACCAGTGAAAAAATACGATATCAAAAAAATAATCGATCTTGGCGAAATACTCATTCCTTTTGGAGAATTCATTGAAAATAATTCATTTCTACCCAGTTCTTCCTATGTTTATGAATGGTGGATTCAAGATCTACAAAAATCTCTTAACTGTTTACCAAAACACTATCATTATTCAAGTATTATTTATTCAGATGAAAAGGTAAAAAGAAAAATCAATGAGGATTTTGGTAAGAAAATAAATCTTAAACAACCTTCATTTTCAGAGACTGTTGAAATATCAAGTAAATACAATGTTCCACTACATCCATATTATAATCTTTTCTGGCATGATATAAATACAGAAGATCTAACTCTTCTTGCAAAATATATCAAAGAACACGGTAAAATAGATGATACCGCCTCCTTAACTCTACCAAGGGATGAAAAAATTAAAAATATATTAATAGAACTTGGAGCACTCCATAAAAATAGACAAGAAAAACTTATTTTAGATAGATATACTTATCCCATTATACGATGTCTTGGTTTAGATATAAAGAATGACAACATAGTTGAAACCGATAGATTTGGATTAATCGAAACTAAAAAAGAAGATGAAAGCACAGTTTCACTTGTTTCAAAACTCGCTGATATAAAAATTAAAGATCGAGCACCTTTTCGAATAGGAACGAGAATGGGTCGACCTGAGAAAGCAGATGCTAGAAAAATGAGACCGCCACCGCATGTACTATTTCCATTAGGAAATTATGGGGGTAATCAACGTTTATTTAATAAGGCTGTTGAGAAAGGTATAATCGAAGTTGAAGCAGGAAAACGGAAGTGTTTAAAATGTGGTAAGGTCACTCATCGAATATCCTGTATCTGTGGAGGACATACAAATCCGATAAAAGGGAGAATAGAGTTACATAAAATCGATTTATCTGAGGAACTTAAAATTGCAAAAAACAACATAAAAATAAGAAATATTCCTGATGCGATCAAAGGTGTACAAGGGACTATATCAAAACATAAAACTCCAGAGCCTTTAGAAAAAGGAATTTTAAGGGCAAAACATGAGTTATCTGTTTTTAAGGATGGAACAATACGTTTCGATATGACTGATGCGCCACTCACACATTTTAAACCAAAAGAAATTCATATATCTCTACAAACTTTAAAAAAACTAGGATATTCAAGAGATTATCATGGAAATTTGCTAGAAAGAGATGATCAAATATGTGAATTAAAAGTACAGGATGTTGTTATTTCAAAAACCTGTGCGGAATATTTTGTTAAAGTATCAAGATTTATTGATGATCTTCTTGCTAGGTTTTATAAATTAAATCGATTTTATAAAATAAAAAAACTTGAGGATTTAACAGGTCATCTTGTGGCAGGATTAGCTCCTCATACATCTGGAGGATCATTAGCTAGAATTATTGGATTTACCGAAGCTCAGGTCTGCTTTGCACATCCTTTTTATCATGCTGCGAAACGCAGAAATGCAGATGGTGACGAGGATGGTCTAATGCTTCTCATGGATGCACTTTTAAATTTTTCGAAAGCGTATATACCTGACAAACGAGGAGGAAGGATGGATTTACCCCTTATCCTTACTACTAGAATTGATCCATCTGAGGTTGATAAAGAAGCTCATAATGTTGATACTTTAGCAAGGTATCCTCTTGATTTTTATGAAGCAACAATGCGACACGAACATCCCAAATTATTGGAAGATGTAATGGGTCTAGTTTCTTCAAGATTAGGGACTGAATTACAATACGAAAAATTCGACTTCACGCACGATACAGATAACATTTCTGAAGGTCCAACAATATCTTCATACAAAACATTGAAAACTATGATGGATAAGATGAATTCACAACTTGATCTTGCTGTAAAAATACGTGCAGTTGATGAAGCAGATGTTGCCTATAGAGTTATTGAAAGACATTTTCTACCAGATATATTGGGCAACCTTAGAGCGTTTAGTAAACAATCGGTTCGCTGTCCAATATGTAATATTACCTATCGAAGAATTCCCATAAGTGGGAAGTGCAAGAAGTGCAATGGAAAACTTATTCTAACAGTTCATGAGAAATCTGTTAAAAAATATTTAGAAATTTCAAAGGAGATTGCTGAAAAATATCATATTCCATCTTATGCATTCCAACGGATAAAACTAGTCGAAAAATCTATCGACTCTTTATTTATGAGTGACAAGATAAAAAAAACAAAAATAACCGATTTTTTCTAATTAATTTGAAGCATAAGTTTGATATATTCATTATGCATGCATTGTTTATTAAGAGGAGTTGTTGTCATGGTGGATGATAATAGATTAAGGCAAATAAGCAGGAAAACCTGGTATAGATGGTCGTTTTACATTAATATCGTATTGTTTTTCATTGTTGCTATATCAGTTTTATTCCTTATTCTTGATTCATATGCAGCTGGAAAAATTGCGGTACTTGGGGGTGGAGATGCCCTTTCACAAGCATGGTTGTATATCGCTCGTGATATCGGCTTTTTATCAATTGCATTAGCATTAATATTCTTTCAATTCTTCAGAAATCTGTTAATAATTATACGAAGGTCATTGTAAAACAAATGATGGCGATAGGTGTAGGATAGACTGGGGAGGTAGACGTTCCCTGTAACCAGAAATCGTCTTTATGCTGGGGTTGAACCAAAGAGGCGATGTAACGAGCATTTATTGATCCATCTATTGACGATGAAACCCTGTCCTTTGGGATTGGAGGTGATGATTATATATGATCGGAGGGTCATATATACATCTTAGTTGTGGAAATCGGGTGAGGCACGGAAGTGAGCAGCCTTACCGCAAACTACCAATGCTCGAAGGGTTAACGGGGTTGAGAATGTAGATGGGTAGTCAATAGATGAAGCGTGCACCCACTCAAAGAGTTTCTACACCCGCTAAAATTATTAGATTAGGTATGTATTTCATGATTTAAGATTGTGGGGGAAGAAACATGGTACAATTATTAAAGGATAATAGTTTGGTAGAATCTTGGCAGAACTTCTTTGAAGAAAACTACAAATCTGAGATAGAAACTGTTGCTTTAGAATATCCAGAAAAACGTAGTTTGATTGTTGATTATTGGGATATAGACAGAATCGATCCAAAATTAGCTGAAGAACTTATCAATCAACCATATAAGACAATATTCAATGCAGAAGAAGCACTAAAAAATATTGATGTTGCGGTTGAAAACAAAATAATACTTCATTTTAGAATCATAAATCTCCCCGATTTACATAAAATAATTATTAGAAAAATCCGAGCGAATCATTTAGGAAAACTAAAAGCTATTGAAGGTTTAGTTAAGAAAAGAACTGAGGTAAGACCTAAACTTCAAGTGGCTGCATTCTTATGTCAAAAATGCGGTGCTGTTATTAAAATAGAACAAGATGAAGATATTTTAAAGGAGCCTACCGAATGCTTTGAGGATCAAGGAGGTTGTGGTAGGGTATCTTCATTAAAACTTTTAACCAATCTGTCTACATTTATAGATTCACAAAAAATTGAAATCCAAGAGAATCCTGAGGGATTAAGAGGAGGAGCTCAACCAGAAAAAATTAGTGTTTATCTTGAAGATGATCTTGTTGGAGAGATAGCTCCCGGTGATAGAGTGGTTGTAAATGGCATTTTACATTCTATACAAAGGCGAAGAGGAACATTTAGACTAACTTCCTTTGATAAGACTATGGAGGCAGTTAGTATTGAAAATCAGCAACAAGCATTTGAAGAGGTTGATGTGACAGAGGAAGATGAAAAGGAAATATTAAAGATAAGTAAAGACCCTGAAATTTATAATAATATGAGAAAAAGTATGGCTCCAACTATTTATGGAATGGATGTCGAAAAAGACGCCTTAGTTTTACAATTATTTGGAGGTTTATCCAAAAAAATGCCTGATGGTACATATATAAGAGGAGATATTCACACATTGTTTGTGGGAGATCCAGGTACTGCAAAATCACAAATGCTAAACTATCTATCAAAACTCGCTCCTAGAAGTATTTATGCTTCTGGAAAGGCATCATCTGCAGCTGGTCTTACCGCTGCAGCAGTTCGTGATGAATTTGGCGAGGGGCAATGGACTCTAGAAGCAGGAGCATTAGTACTAGCTGATATGGGAATTGCATGTATCGATGAGATCGATAAGATGAATGATCAGGACCGAAGTTCACTTCATCAGGCTATGGAACAGCAAGAAATTTCCGTTGCAAAAGCTGGAATAAGTGCTACATTAAAATCACGATGTGCAATTTTAGCTGCGGCAAACCCAAAACTTGGACGTTTTGATGAATTCATACCTATGCATGAACAGATTAACATGCCTCCTGCCCTTCTTTCTCGTTTCGATCTCATTTTTTCTATTATAGATAAACCTAGTATGGAAAAAGATAAAGAGCTTGCAACCCATATTTTACGGACTCATAAAGCAGGAGAGGTTTTTGAGAACATCACTAAATCAAAAAAGTCAAAATATAATAAAAAAGAGAAAGATTTTCTGATGGAAAATGTTATGCCAATATTTGATCCGGAGTTTTTACGTAAATATGTAGCATATGCTAAAAGAAACATTTTCCCTGTCATGAGTGAAGATGCTTTAGAGATATTGAAAAACTATTATGTAAATTTCAGGAATTCATCCGTTGATTCAATTCCTTTCACTCCGAGACAATTAGAAGCATTTGTTAGATTAGCTGAGGCAAGCGCTCGAATTAGATTAAGTGAGGAGGTTACTATTGATGATGCAAAAAGAGCAATTTCTACAATTGACCAATATCTTCGAAGAGTTGGAATGGATAGAGAGACTGGTAAGATCGACATCGATATAATTGCAACAGGTATTAGTCACAGTCAACATGATCGAATGCGTACGATTATGGACATCATACAACGATTATGTGATGAATCTAAAGATGGTGATGCAGGTCGAAACGAGATAATTATTGAAGCAGAAACTAGTGGGTTTGCTGCCGATAAGGTAAAAGAAGCATTGGACAGGCTCAAACGGAATGGACAAATATATGAACCAGTACATAATAGATATAAGATTACAGAATACTAGAAAAAACATTATAAATAATATTAAAGTTTAATAAGTTCTAAAGTTTTGGGGATGTTAACTTTCCAATAGCTTTTTTAACATACAATCTATCTTTTTCACCAATTTCGTCAACTATACAATTTACAAGATTATTTTTCACGTCATTCCAGTTTAATGTTGACATTCCAAAATATAATTTTTTCTTAACATTAGATGCTTTGTGGATATGTGGAGACCATTTTCCCGGAGAAATGTCACAATTATCCATATGGAGTACATAATTTTTCATTAGAGATTTTTTATCAATAAGATAAATCTCAAATTTTCTGTTAAAATATTTGTAATCAGTATCTCTTTCAAAATAGCGATATTCAAGTTCATAGTTTTTGTTAATTTTTATGTTTCCTCTTTCCATCTATTCACCCAATATGATAATTTTGTTGTAAGTCTAATAATTTATGTTTTTTTAGTAAATAGGAAAAAGAAGAATCTTAATCCATGTAATATTCAGGTGGGAACGGTTCTGGTTTCATACCTTTTCTTTCTCTTATTTGTGATACAATTTGATTCTGAAGTTGTCTAGGTAGTGGTTCAAATCCTATGTTTTCTGTATTCCAAAGCACTCTTCCTCCAGTGGCGGACCGTATCGAAGATGCAAAACCGAACATCTCTGCAACTGGTGCCTTCGCGTCAATGTTAACCATGTCTTTTTCAGTTTTCATATCTCGTACAACAGATCTTCTTTGGTTCAACTCTTTAGAAGCATCTCCCATTAGGTCCTGTGGGGTACTAATATATACCTTTTGCATAGGTTCAAGAAGTATTGGATCGGAGATTGTTATAGATCCATATAAAGCATTTCTCACTGCAGGTATTACCTGAGCAGGTCCTCTGTGTATTGCATCTTCGTGAAGTTTAGCATCAACTAATCTAACAAGTATTCCCTGACAAGGTTCAGAGGCAATTGGTCCACTTTTCATAACCTCTTCAAATGACTGCGCAATTAACTCATGAGTTTCTGAAAGATATTGTATACCTTTGGTGACATCAGTAATGATATTCATTCCTTGAATGTTAAAAATTCCTTTAGCAGTAATCTTATCCATTCCAAGATCCTGTAATATTTTTACTACTTCTTTTTTGTATTTTTTTGCATTACTAGGAATTTCATTGCTATATAGTGCCTTAACAATTTTTTCAGGTAATGGTTCAACTTCAATGTAAAATCTATTATGTTTGTTAGGTGATTTTCCCTCGAATTTATGTGGGCTTTTCTTTGCTATAGATTCTCGGTATACAACAATAGGCTCTGAACATACAACATCTACGCCATATTCATTTTTGATTCTATATTCTGTGATCTCAAGATGAAGTTCCCCCATACCAGCCATAAGATTTTCTCCAGTTTCTTGGTTAATATTTACCTGTATACTAGGATCTGCTTTTGAGACAATGCGAAGAACTTCTATCAATTTAGGCAAATCCTTTGTATGTTTTGCCTCTACTGCAACTGTAACAACTGGTTCAGACACATGAACGATACGTTCAAATGGATCGTCTTCTGGATTACCGGTTACGGTACTGCCTGCAATTGCATTTTTTATACCTGTGACGGCAACAACATTTCCAGCACTTACGTGTTCTACAGGTATCCTATCTGATCCAACCATAAGATTTACTTGCTGAACACGGTTTAATTTTGGCCATCCTGCTACATAAACTTCTTGCCCTCGTAAAATTTTTCCGCTGTACATTCTCCCTACTGCTACTTCACCTGCATGTGGATCCATTACAATTTTCGTAATCATAAGTGCAAGGGGTCCATTTTCATTTGTTTCGAGCATACTTTTTCCAATAGTGCTCCCCTGATCCCCTCTCCAAATATGAGGTATCCTATATTTTTGTGCAATTTTTGGAGATGGAAGATGATCTACAACCATATCAAGTAATACTTCGTGAATTGGTGTTTTTTTTGCTAATGTTTTTTGATCACCGTTGTTACAATAATCATAAATATCTTTGAAACTAAGACCTGTTTTTTTCATGTATGGTGAAGATATGGCCCAGTTGTAGTAAGCAGACCCGAAAGCCACACTTCCATCCTCTACTCTTACATTCCATTTGCCTTTGAATTCTTCAGAAACCATCTTGTTTACAAGTTCATTAAATTTTGCAATTATTTTAACAAAACGTTGTTGCATTTCTTCTGGTGTAACTTTCAATTCATTGATTAGACGATCGACCTTATTAATAAATAAAATAGGTTTAACTTTTTCACGAAGTGCTTGTCGCACTACGGTTTCTGTTTGTGGCATAGCGCCTTCAACAGCACACACAACTACAACGCACCCGTCGACAGCACGCATTGCACGTGTTACATCCCCCCCAAAATCAACATGCCCTGGAGTGTCAAGAAGATTAATAAGATATTCATTACCTTCAAAATCGTGTACCATAGATGCAGAGGCAGTGTTTATTGTAATACCTCTATCTTGTTCCTGCACATCGAAATCAAGAACAAGCTGTTTTCCAGCAAGATCTTCACTCATCATTCCACAGCCGGCAAGCAGGTTATCTGAAAGTGTTGTTTTTCCATGGTCAATATGTGCAGCTATCCCGATGTTACGTATATAATCTAATTTGTTCATTAGGTTCTTTGCTTTTTTGATATTGTCTTCCTTTTTACCCATAGTACTAACCTCTTATAATTCACATAATATTTAATAAATCTAAATTCTTATCCTTATCTAGCTGATTTGGCAACTCGCTCGGTATCATTTTTCTTAGCTACGGCAAAGGAGGATACATCATTTTTAGATGCCTTTATTATCTCCTCTGAAAGACAATCTTCCATATGTTTCTTATTTTTATGGCTATTGTTAACTGCACCTATGCTGATATTACGGATAGCGATATCCAAGCGCCTCTGTGGAGATGTGTCAACTGCTTTAGGAACAGATATTCCCCCAAAACGTAATCTTGTTGTTTCTTCTTTGGGTGCAGAATTCTGAATGGCATGGATTAATACTTGTACAGGATTGGATTTTGTCTTTTTATCAATAATTTCAAGAGTGGATTTTACGACTTTATATGCTTTGATTTTCTTTCCATTGTACTTCTGGGTTCTCATTATATTATTGATTAAACGTTCGATTATAGGAACTTTAGATTTAGCAAACATTTTATTTGCAAAAACTGCACCAAGATAGATATTTTCAGTATCTAGATTTATATATCTTTCTAAACCCTTATCTTCTACTTTAACACTACTCATGTCATATTTAGCCAAAATGGGAAAAAAATGATTAATTTTATCGCTATTCTTTTTTGCAGTCATGTTCATCGTCTCATTGCCTTCTCAATTCTTCCTCTAACCATTTCTTGAAGAGATACATCATTCACCTTTATAACCTTGAATCGGACTCCAGGGATATCACCGTAACTTCTCCCCATTCTACCGCCAATTCCCTCCACCATAACTTCGTCGTGTTCATCAATAAATCCGATGGCATTATTACCTGGAGCAAAGGCAGTAATTTGTCTTCCATTCTTAATAAGTTGTATCTTTACACATTTACGAATAGCAGAATTTGGCTGTTTTGCTTCGATCCCTACTTTTTCAATAACAATTCCTCTAGCTTGAGATGTTCCTTCAAGCGGATCTGCCTTTTCTTTTAAATGTAGGACTCTTTTTTTGTAGTACCTATCATTCCATAACTGCTGTTTTCTGTTTTTTTTGAGTTTCCGCGCTGCATTTATTCCTTTGCCCATATTTCACCTAATAGATAGAAGTAAGGCAGTATACAACTTTTCATATTTAAAGGCTATCTTCAAGAAAGCCTTTATTTTTAAATGTTATTATTTGTTCTCAACACATAGTCAAATTATTATTAATCGAAACGAATATAATCTGCCTAAGCTATATAGGTTAAAAGTTATCTACTATTAGATTAAAGTATAACAATAAGAATTGTTCTAGATGAGATCATGTAATAATCAGCGGAAGCTGTATTAAGTAGATTAAATTGTTTACATGATGGATTTCTTAATATAAACAAAAAGTAGTTGAATAAAAAATAAAAAAAGTAACGAATTATATTGGGACGATATAGAGATAATTAAACGGACTGAAGAAAAGGGAAAAAGTACCATATTATTTGATTCAAGGTGGTCCCAGTATTTGATGGCAGTAGAACTCTTTTTCTGAAATAATAACTAAAGTGCTTATTGCCATTATAAGCACTTAAGGTGATATAGATGGAAAAATTAAGTGGTGGTATAGACATCCACAAGGAGAAACTTGTAGGATGTATAATGGATGAAAATGGAAATATAACTAGAGAGCATATATTTTCGTTTTCTAAAGAAGCAATTGAACGATTCCTAACTGGAATCTCAAGTTCAGAATTAACAATCGCGATAGAAGCGTGTGGTATGTGGAGAGGTACATACAGGATTTTAACAGAATTGGGTTATAAGATCAAACTTGCAAACCCAAAAAAGACTCATGATATTGCTTGCATGAAAAAGACAGATAAGTTTGATGCTAGGATACTTGCAGATCTTTTAAGGACTGATTACCTTTCAGAGGTATGGATCCCAGATGAAAGAATTCTAAGATTGAGGGATCTTACAAGGCATAAATCTAATCTTACACGTTTAAGAACAATGGTTCAACTTAAGATTAAAAATTATCTTTTACGGAAGGGAACAAAATATGGTAAGCTATGGAATGAAAAAGCACTGTCGAAAATTGCGGAGGAGGATTGTGATGTAGGGAATCTTGTCAATGTATACAATTGTTTGATTAACGAGGAGAAAGAAGTTATGAATAGGATCGGTAAAACTGTTAGAGGTATGAAAGAAGCAGTTTTACTTATGCCTATGATTGGTATTGGAGAGTTCTCTTCCCTTATGATTCTAGCTGAGATTGGTGATATAAATCGTTTTAAATCGCCGAAGGCACTGGTGAGTTATTCAGGGCTTTGCCCTGGTATTTATCAATCTGGATCCACTGAAAGAAACGTTAGGAACAATGCTGTTAATAAATGGCTGAAATGGATCATATATGAATGCTCTGGGAGAGCAACCATGTTAGATCCAATGTTTCAGAAATGTTATTATAGAGTTAAAAAAAGAAGGGATTCCAGACAGCGAGGAGACTGTTGCTAGGAAGATGATTACGATAATATGGTATATGCTCACCAATGAGGAGGCATATAGAGCTTCATAAAATATCAGAGCCCTTTGGACAATCAGAGGGCAAGGGCACCCCCCATTCTACGGCTAGGCTTAGAGCCTCTGTATTTGATTGGGGGTCCTTTAACCACTTGCCAAATTGTGCCTTTTGAGCACCTAGGAATGTTTGTGGATTAAGCCCTTGTCGATAGAATTAAAAGCGAGGTAGATATTAATGTAACGAGGAGAAGAAGAGTTCTAAGGAATACCGTAGAAATGGGAGTTACAAGTTTAATAATTTTTAAAACCACTAATTTTCTAAATAAGTTAAATCTAATCTATCCCAATCATTAAAATCATTTTTACCACGAGATCCGTCTGAATAATCAAGCATCATATACATATATCCATAGTTCATAACGCTTTTATAAGGTCTCCATTTCCACCAATTTATAGTGAATATATTTCTTCCTTCTTGATCGTCACAACCAGCAGTATTACCATGGAAAATTCCTAATGTATGACCACATTCATGCATATATGCACTTGCAAAAACAATATCTCTTTTAAAGAAAGGAATTTTTGTTTTTTCCATAAGGCCTTTATATGATATTTGATATCTATCACTTCCAAATGCATTTCCATTAGCCATAGAACATTGGTATATTAATACTCCATAATGAAAAATACCATGCCGCCAATTATTTTCATCTCCATGTAAAAAATAATCAAAATATATTTGATAGAGTTCATTATTCTGACTTCCCCATGACATTGTTGTCTCTTCATCAAAAGGAATCATATCGCTGCCACCCATAAATCCGTCATCTAGATGATACACGATGTTTCGACGATTATATACTGTCTGAAGTAACTCTTTTGATTCTTCTGGAAAAATACT